>Ga0335075_10000727_pt1 | contig 56054 bp, 44 predicted proteins | sample Lox_Sample_24_FD_206723 | JGI IMG/M metagenome (GOLD analysis project Ga0335075, IMG submission 206723) | Soil microbial communities from Loxahatchee National Wildlife Refuge, Florida, United States - Lox_Sample_2.4 | ecosystem: Environmental > Terrestrial > Soil > Wetlands | place: USA... | reverse complement strand
GTGCGCAGCGCCGCTTGCGCGTACCGCTCGGCGGCGGTGATGTCGCCGCGGGCCAGGGCCCGCTCGGCGGCGGACAGGTGATCAAGCGCCCCGGTGGGGGAAGGCAGTTCATCGGCCACGTGGAGCAGGGGGTCGATCAGGCGGGGGGTGAGCAACTGGTACCACCGCGAGCCGGACCTCAGCTCGGCCGACAGCAGGTGCCGGTCTTCCAGGGCCCGGGCGACGGTATTCGGCATCCCCGCGGTGGCCACTGGCCCCTCGTAGGCGGTTCCTTGCCGGCCCTGCTCGGTGATGAAGGTGGTGACTAGCCAGGACCGCAGCCGGGTCACCGGCAGGTCGTGGTCGTCGGCGACCGAGGCAATGACCTGGCCGCTGTGCTCCGTCAGCGCCTTGTCCACGTCTCCGAAGATCCGTATGTCTCGTGGCGTGATGTGGACGGTGCCCGGCGGCAGCGCGGTCCATAGCCGGCTGCAGGCGACTTGGAGGAGGGACGGCTCGACATGATCACTTGTGACGTAGTGCTCCTTGCCGTCCAGGCCGACGATCCGCCGGGTTTGCAGGTCGCTGACGAGCTTCTCCGCGGCGCCGTCGGCAAAGGAGCGGCCTGTTCCTGCCGCTGGCCCCATGACCGCCTCGATCGCTCCCTGGCGGCTGAGGGGGGCGAGATCCCAGCGGGCGGCCGCGCTCATTTCTGTCGTTATCAGGCCGGCGGCCTCACCGCGCGCTATGAGCAGCAATCGCAGCCGCGGCTCTGCCCGCGACGCTTCCTCGAGGTCCTGCAGGAACTTCTGCCGGAAGCTCGAGCGTGGGCCGGTATCCGCGATCAGGTCATCAGCCTGGTCGATCGCCGCGAAGATGGATCCCGGGCGCTGCTTGGCGCGAATCTGGATGAATTCGCTGATGGTGAGGTCCACAAGTCGGGTTGCCGACTCCCCAGGCATCCAGGACTGGAGCAGGGCGAGCGCATAGGGATTGTGCTCGGGCAATGCGGCTGTGGGGAATGTTGAGCCGTAGGAGACCCGGCCAACGGGAAGCGTGTATGACCCCTTCTCCGCTAGCCTGGGGGAAAGTCCGGCATGGAGGAGAGATGTCTTTCCGCTCGCGGCGGGCCCGGCCAGAAGCGTGATGTGATTGTCGCGCCAGAACTCAAGCAGCGCCTCAGAATCGGGGTGGCGGCCGAAGAAACGGTCTTTATCGGTGTCCAGAAAAGGACGCAGCCCGGGGTATGGGACATCCGGCTTCGGACTCGCCCCGCTGGTCCTGCTCACACCGGCCACATCCGTACTTCCCTCTTAGTGGTCACGATCACCGTGAGCGATCCGGCACACGTTAATGCGTGACGGCCCTGTTCCTGGGCAGATGCCGGGAACCTTCCCGGTCTAGATGCTAGCCGAAAAACTGTAGCTGGGACCGTCTTCACTAGAGGCCAGGGCCCGGCGCACCGCTGCTGCCAGGGCGGACTCATCCAGGGATTCACTCAGGCGGATCCCGCTAAGATCGAGCAGCCCGCCATCGGTAAGGTTCTCGCCCATGATTCTCCTGCCTCCCGCACGCACGCTAATCATTAGCGGTGCCCTGCCGTCGCCTGCCAGCACCCTCCATGATGACCTAATATACAGGCGTTTGTCGAGGGCGCCGCGACCTTCTCGTTTGGTGATGAACGGCAGCACGATTATCTCCAGAAACACGCGACCCACCTTTACCAGGCGTAACTCGGGGCAAGATCGTTAAGGAACATTTGCCGCAAGCGGCAGATACGCGCATTAAGATGGCTCCCGTGACAGCTCCGGATTCGCTCGAACGGCCAAGATTGACTCCTCGCATCTGGTATGGAGTCCCTCCGCGCAACAGGAATTTCACCGGCCGCGACGACATCCTTGAGCAGATGAGACAGCGCATGACAACGACGCCTACGGCCGTCCTGCCGTTTGACGACTCCCCGCCGCAGGCACTGCAGGGCCTCGGGGGCGTAGGCAAGACGGCCGTCGCCATTGAGTACGCGTGGCGGTACCGGACGGAATACGACCTCGTCTGCTGGATCCGCGCTGACCAGATGCCGCTGGTGCGGTCCTCGCTCGCGGCCCTGGGCGCGGCGGTCGGCCTGGAGCCGTCCGTGAACGGAATCGACCTGACGACCGCGGGCGTGCTCGACGCCCTGCGACTGGGGGAGCCCTACAGTCGCTGGCTGCTGATCTTCGACAACGCCGACCAGCCCGAGGACCTCCTCCCCCTCATCCCAAGCGGCCCGGGCGACGTGCTGATCACATCGCGAAATCATCGCTGGCAGTCCGAGGTCAGCACGGTGCCGCTTGACGTGTTCGAGCGGGGGGAGAGCGTTTCGTTCCTGCAAAAGCGCGTTTCCAGCCGGCTCAGCGCGGTTGACGCGAACCGGCTCTCAGAGAAGCTGGGTGACCTGCCACTCGCGCTAGTGCAGGCGGCGGCGGTCATCTTCGAGGGCGCCATGCCCGTGAATGAGTACCTCCGCCTGCTCGACGAGCGGGTCACGCAGATCCTGGAGAAGGGCGCCTCGCCGGAATACCCGACCTCGATGTCGGCGGCCTGGCAGATATCCGTCGCCCGGCTGCGGACGCAGTCCTCCCAGGCACTCGACCTGCTTCGGTGCTGTGCCTTCATGGGCCCGGAGCCCATACCGCGGGACGTGTTCAACCTCGGCGACGAGGAGAGCATGACCGGAGTCGGTGACCTGATCGCTGACCCTATCGACCTCTCCACGGCCATCAGCACGCTGGGGAGATTTGCCCTGGTGAAGATCGATGGCCCTTATATCACCGTGCACCGCCTTATCCAGGCACTGCTTCGCGATGAGCTATCGCAAGAGGAGCAGCGCATGTACCGGCAGGACGCGCACGCCATGCTGGCCACCGCCGCGCCAGGGAACCCCAGCGACGTCAGCGTGTGGCCTCGCTATGTCGATCTGGTCGCGCACGTGAGCTCGGCCAACTCCGACCTCGCGAACTGCCAGATGACCGCGCACCGAGCTCTCGCGCTCGACATCGTGCGATACCTCTATTATTCCGGCGACTTCACGTCTTGCCTTTCGCTCGCCGAGGCCTTCATCACGCAGTGGACGGAAGCCTCCGGCGCGGAAGACCCGCACGTCCTTGACCTGAGGCGGAATCTCGGCAATGCGCTGCGGGAACTGGGGCGCGCGGAGGAATCCCATGAGGTTATCGCGACCACGATGAGCAGCGCCGAGCGCGTTCTTGGCAGCAAGAATCCGCTCACCCTCACCCTGCGGAACGCATACGGGGCTGACCTGCGCGCCCGGGGTGCCTTCCCCGAGGCCCGCGATCTGGACAAGGAAACGCGGGCGCTTCACGAGGAGGTCTTCGGGCCCACCGATCCGCAGACGCTGCGCGTCCTCAACAACCTGGCCCTAGACTACGGCCTCAACAGCGACTTCATCGCGTCGAGAGAGCTCCATAAGCAGGTCTACGTTCTCTGGCGTGACCCTAAGACGAACGTGACGCCGACCGAGATCCTGAACTCATGGACCGGGCTGGCGCGGGCGGTCCGGCTCTGCGGCAATTACGGCCAGGCTCGTGACCTAGGTGAAGACGCCCGGCATTATGGCATGCATGAGCTGGGGTCTGAGCACCACCTGACGCTGCGCGGGGCCATCGACCTGTCGATAGCCATGCGCATGATTCCGGCCTACCGTGATGACGCGTTTGAGCTGGCAAGCGAGATGCTTGAATTGTGCAAGCGCCGTCGCGGAGGCGAGAACGCGGACACGATGGCCGCCACGATTAGCGTGTCCAACGTCCTGCGGACAAACGGGGACGTCGACCGGGCGCTTGCGCTGGCCACTTCCACGTCGGAGATCTACCCGGGCGTTTACGGCCCCGCCCACCCCTACAATTACGGCTGCATGGGTAATCTCGCGGTGCTGCGCAGGCTGGACGGGGATCCGGCCGAGGCGCGGCGCCTCAACGAGATCGCCCTGGCCGGGCTGGACCAGCGGCTCACCCGCAATCATCTCTTCTCGCTGACCGTGGCACTCAACCTGGCGAGCGACCTGGCGGCCGCGGGCAATGCGAGCGCGGCCAGGGCGCTCGGGGTAGACAGCATGCGCCGGCTAACCACGCTGCTGGGCAACTATCATCCGCTAACCCTGGGCTGTGCCAGCAACCTGGTCCTGGACCTGCGGGCTGACGGGGCCGACGAGGAGGCGGAGCTACTTTCTGCCAAGACCCAGGCCGGCTTCGAGCGATTCCCCGAGACCGAGCACCCCATGTCGGGTAGTAGCGCTGGGCCACGCCTCGACTTCGATTTTGACCCGCCGCCCATCTGATGCCGGCCGTGCTGGTCAGGCCGGCGCCGGCCCGTTGTTCAGCTCCCAGCGGGCAAGGTGCGCCCGGGCATCGGCGGCGGCCTTTGCCCGTGCCGTGGCTGGGACCGGCTCTTGCAGCCACGGGCCGATGGTTGCCGACATCCCCCGGACAAAGTCTGCGCCAGCGGACGTGAGCTGCCCGCTGGCCAGCAAGGCCGCGACGGCTCGCGCTGTCCCCTCGCGCCACAAGCCGAACTCGCTGTCCGCCCGTGCCTGAGCCTCGCCCGACGCCAGCTGCCGCGCAGCCCGCCAGAAGCGGGTGATGCCCAGGTGGGCGTAGGCGCCTTGCAGGAGCCCAGAGGCCGGACGAGGGTCATCCCGCCATGGCGCGTAGTAGCGGCGGCCATCATCAGGCTCCGTCAGCGGCACGATGTCCCTCAGCGCGGACAGCTTCAGGTGCTGCAGCTCGTGAGCGAAGGTGACCCCGCAGGTGTACGGGTCCGGTGGCCTCGACATCGCTATGGCACCGAAGGCGTCCGCTGAACTTGAGCTGAGCTGGCCGTGGGCCGAAGGCGCCAGTGGGACGACGACCCTGATCATCAGGGCGACCTCTTCGGCGACCTCAGGCTGGGTCGTGGCCAGCAACTGATATCCGGCGCGAAGGACCCGGCTCCAGTCGCCCGCTTCACGCGCGCCGAGCCGGGGCTGGATGCGCCCGTCCTCCCCTGGCATCCTGAACGGGTCAAGGTCGTCGACGATGAGGGTGTACTCTCCCAGCGGGCACGAGCGAAGTGGCTGCCAGCCGGGGGCACTGCGGTACTCCGGTGGGATCTCGACCCGCCCGCCGGGCCAGCTGATCTCCGCTCGTCCCTGAGAAGTGCGCACCGTCGCCCCATCAGACGAAGCGTGAGCCGCGCCGAGTGACGGCAGGAAGACCATTCCCGGATCGGCTCGCACTGCCAGTTGAGCGTCCATTCCGGCTGCTATGGCCGCCGCTGCCGCCACGGTGGCCAGCCGGGCGAGCTCGGTGCCCGCTCCGGCACGCTGCTGGCTCAGGCCGCGCAGCGTGTGCGTCGCCCAGGCGTCAAAGGAGGGGTAGCAGATCGCCCGGGCATAGGCCGCCGGATCGCGGCTCTCTACCGCGATGAGCACCTCGGCCCCAGGCCGGGCAATCCGGGCCTGCTCCGTGCCCGCCCCGTCCAGAGCATGAAGGACCCCGCGCAGCAGGGCGACGCTCTTGCTGCGCTGGGCGGCCAGCAGCACTCGGATTGCCGCCGGGCCGCCGCCGCCGTTCGCCAGCGCGTCGAACAGGCTTCTCGGTATGGAGTGATATGCCAGTTCCTGATCGCGCACCCGGTTACCCCGCGGCCCTGCTGTCATCAATATCGGCTTGCATCACGTCGCGGACGTGGCCGATCAGCTTGATGAGATCCGGGCAGTATACGGATGGGTTATAGAATCCGGTACCTGGGCGGTAGCGATGCGCGTAAAGACCGCCGCCGCAGACCTGGTGGATGGGGCAGGCGCGGCACTGTGGGGATAGGGCGCGCGCTCCGAGCTGCCGGGCCACGACACCGGGGAGCAGCAGCGCCTCATCGAGCGAAGCACTGGAGACGTGGAGTCCCGTGGCGGCCGCGCCGTGATAAGCCACCTTGAGGTTATCGGCCAGCTCGATGGCCCCGTCCGTCTCGATAAAGACGACTCGTGACGGCGACAAGCCCAGCATGTCGCTCGACGAGCTGCTACCGAGAAGAAGGTCCATAATGTCCTCGAACAGCCGGATCCGCGTCTGCGGCGCGGGATACCAGCGGTCGAATATCGTGATCAGCCAGTCAGCATAGGCCGCATCGACGGCACCAGGCATTCGACCTGGCGGCGGATTCGACCATGTACCGTGCGGGAGAAGGAAGTCGATCCTCGGCGGCTCGAATTCGGCGAGCGCCTTGTACGTCGCTATCGGGTCGTTGCGAAGGTCTATGGTGCACAAGAGCCCGTTGAAGAGGTGCCGGTAGGATGGTCTCGCCAATTTGTCAAGCCCGGCCGCAACGGCGGCATAACTGCCGCGCCCGCTAGGGAATCTGCGATGCCGGTCGTGGGCTTCCATGGCGCCGTCAAGGCTCACGCCGAGTTGAACGTCAAGCTCCCTGAACAGTTCCAGGTAGGAATCGTTGAGCCCGACGCCGTTCGTCTGCACCCGGGCATCTACCCGTACCAGGGGACCGGCTGCGGCCCGCGTGGATCGCACCAATTCCGAGATCAGCTCCGGCCCGGCCAAGAGCGGTTCTCCCCCGTGCATGATCAGCGCAATGCGGGAGATCCGGTGCGTGCGGGCATGCTCTCCGATGCGCATCGCGGCGTCCTGGGCAGTCTTGGCTGACATCCGACGCGGCCGGTCTCGCCAGGACTGATCCGCTTTCTCGTACATGTAGCAGTAGTCACACGCGAGGTCGCATCTGCTATGGATCTTAACGACGAACTCTTGGAACGGCACTGGACTCCACCCCTCAGCCATAAGGCCTTGCAGGTCAAGGGTGTATGGCCATTCGAGTTTAAGTGTCGACCCCATGGGCCAGAGTAAACCATACTTAGCCCGGAAAATCATCTAGCGGTGGGCTGCCGATTAGCAGGGGCCCTGCTGCTGAATAACTCTGCGCTACCGCAGCCTCTGGGTGCTCAGCGGGCACGATGCTTTAAATGCGCCCCAGCGGTACCGCGCTGGGCAGTACCACGCCGGCGTGGCGGATTACCGCCACGCATGGAGCCTGACTATATTAGGACACCAGGCGGAACGCATTCGACCTTGTGCCGACACGTCAGAGATATGAGTAATGTGAATTTTTCGCAACGGGATCGTCGCCGGACATGCGAGCCGGCCGAGACAACCAGCCTTCTATCGACAGACATCCATATCCTTGCAGTCACTTTGCTGTAACTTAGAGTAGCGGGGCGTCGGTGACGTCCGGCGATAACTAGTATCGATTAGGTTAACCTGAGGCATTTGGCCAGGGCGGGGCGATAAGATCCCGCTCGATCGTGCGCCAGGAACAGTTTCCCCATTCGTTATTCGGTAAGTATCGATCTATTGCGGAGAAACCCAGCTCGATGAGAAGCACGGAGGCCCCCACAGGCCCGGACGTCTCCACGTCTGCCGACCGGGATCTGACCTTCCGGCGGCTCATGGGCGCCTCGACCGTGTCGATGCTGGGCAGCCACATGACCACGATCGCGTACCCGATGCTGGTCCTGAAGCTGACAGGCTCCCCCCTCACCGCTGGATGGGTCGCGTTCGCCGCCATGGCCCCGAGCTTCCTCGCGTACGTGCCAGCCGGGGCCCTCATCGACCGATGGGATCCACGGCGCACCATGCTGTGGAGCGAGGTTGGCCGGGGCGCGGCCATATCGGCCGTTGTCATCACCATCTTGCTGCGGAAGTCAAACGTGCCGCTCCTCATCGTGGCGGCTGTGGTCGAGGGAATCCTGGAGGTCTTCTCGACCCTGGCGGAGCGCTCTTGCATTGGCACGGTCGTGGAGCGACAAAAGCTCCCCCTGGCCCTCGCCCAGACGGAGGGAAGAACGCACGCCGTCCTCGTGGCAGGGCGACCGCTCGGCGGGCTGCTATTTGGAATATACCCGGCGGTGCCGTTCGTGGCGGACGTGGGCACGTTCTTCTATTCGGTGCTCGTCCTGCGAAAGCTCAGGAACAACTGGCAAGCAAGCCCAGCGGCCGGGCCATATGGCGAGCAGGGCGTTAACAGGCATCTTTGGAGCGATATCAGGCTAGGATTTCACTGGCTGCGTGACAACCGGTTCGCCCAGGTCGCGATCATCATATTCTCGGTTGGCACCCTGGCATTCCAGGCGCTGATCATGATATTCCTCGCCGATGCCCACGCCCAGCGACTCTCGCCGCTTAGCGTGGGCATCGTCCTCGCCGCCTCGGGCCTCGGGGGAACGCTTGGATCGGTGGCGGCTTCCCCGCTGCTCAAGCGAGACGGGCGAGATGGATACTCCTGGATAAAGTTCCAGACGGTGACCTGGTTCCTTGGCTTCGCCATCTTGTGGGCGACGGCCGGACGGCCGTTCCTCCTGATGGCAGTGGTCATGGCTGTCCTAGGGCTCTCCGGGGCACTCGGGAACATAGAGCTTGACGTCTACCTCATGAGGCGCGTTAATCAGGACATGCTGGCCCGGGTGACAAGCATTAGCCGCCTGGCCTCGTTTGGCGCGTGCGCCGTCGGCCCCGCACTCGGCGGCATCCTTGTCGCGGGACTCGGAGCTCAGCGAGCCTTGTTCTTCATCATGATTCCCATGGCGGTGCTTACCGCCACTATCCCCTTCCCGCGCTTGCTGCATGACTGGCCGCGGTGATGACTGAGGCGCCGAGGGCGGGCGGTCAGCCGGTGCCCTTGTAGTTGAGGACCTGCCGCAGCGTGTGCACGATCTCGGTCAGGTCGGCCTGGTCGGCCATGACCTGGCGGACGTCCTTGTAGGCGCGCGGGTCCTCGTCGATCAGCGCGCCGGCCGAGGCGACGTTCCAGGTCTTGCCCTGCATGAGCTCCTTCAGGCCCGCCTTGTCAAGCTGGCGCTTGGCCGCGCCGCGAGACAGTCGGCGCCCGGCGCCGTGCGAGCTTGAGTTGTAGGAGTCGGGGTTGCCCTTGCCCCGCACGATGTACGTGTCGGTGCCCATGGAGCCGGGAATGATGCCCAGCTCCCCGGCGCGGGCCGAGATCGCGCCCTTCCGCGTGATCCACAGCTCCTTGCCCAGGTGCTCCTCCAGGACGGTGTAGTTGTGGTGGCAGTTCACCGTCTGGACGGTGATCGCCTTCTCCTTGGCCGGCCGCTTCGGGTGCACGGCTTCCGCCAGCGAGCGAAGCAGCTCGCTGTTCATCCGCGCGCGGGATTCATAGGCGTAGCGCTGCGCCCAGAGCATGTCCTGGATATACGCGCCGAATTCCGGTGTCCCCTCAACGAAGTAGGCCAGGTCGGGGTCTTCCAGCTGCTCAAGCCGCTGGCGCATCAGCCCCTTGGCCTTGCCGATGTGGTGGGTCGCGAGCTGGTTCCCAATGCCCCGGGAACCGGAATGCAGCACGGTCCAGACCTTCCCCCGCTTGTCCAGGGAAATCTCGACAAAATGGTTGCCTGATCCCAGCGTGCCGAACTGGGATATCGCGGTCGCCTGCTGCTTTGCCGACAGCTTGGACGGCGGCTCGCCCACGACCCCGAATACGTCCCTGTGGCCATCTCGATAGCCAAGGTCACGGCCCTTTCCGACGCCGGCGGGAATCCGTGCGGATATCAGCGAGAGCAACGGGTCCAGGTTGGCTGGCAGGTCGGCGGCGGTGTAGATCGTCTCGGTCGCGATCATTCCGCAGCCGAGATCGACTCCCGCGAATGAGGGGACGATCGCGCCCATGGTCGGAATGACGGATCCCACCGTCGCCCCGATTCCCAGGTGCGCGTCGGGCATGAGCGCGACGGGTCCAGGGACAAAGGAAAGCCGGGACGCCCGGCTGGCCTGCTGGCGCGCCTGGTGGTCAACATCGCTGCCCCAAACAAGCAGCTTGTCAGTTACTCGATCCATCATGCCTCAATGAGTACCAAGAAACGTATTTCTGGTGCAAAGGATTATTCGCCGCCAGTCGCACCAGAACGGTCATCGGGCCTTTTCGCCGGCGTCGGCTCGCACAGCTGGTCGCGCAGCGTGCGGAACGCCCAGTCCTCGAACTCCCCCGGCGGCCACTGGCGGTCACGGACGAGCACGAGGTAAAGCGCCGGGCTGAGCACCGCCCAGCTGCGCTGAGGTCAGGCGATGCCACCAGCTGACGGCAACTCCCGGCCGCCGCTGGCGCGCCAGTCGGCAACGCGCACGATGGCCTCCAGGTACGCCAGGCAGAACGGGCCGTACCGCTGGAGCAACTCCGACACCGTCTGGTACCAGGAACTGCTGGCGTCGCCGGTGCCGAACTGATCCAGGTCGACCGTAAGCGTCGAGGCGGCCAGCCCGAGCATCGGCGGGATGTCGCTGGTGGCCCCCTGGTGCAGGCCGAAGATCACCCGTCCGGCCTGCTGCTCGTCGCCGGCTGGCTCGGCCACTCGCATCCGCAGGCGGCCGTGGTGGGCGAGGACCAGGTACCGGCACAGGTCCTCATCGGGAGCGGCTTGCCGCAATGGCCGCAGCGGCGAGTCGATCAGCAGCAGCGAGGCAAGCTCGTGGCGGAACGACACTCCCCCGGCGAACTCCAGCCGCCCCTGGGCGCTTCCCCCGGACTTGGCCCACGGACGCCCGGCGCGCACCAAGTCCTTGTCCTGCTCCTGAGCGAGGGCGCAGAGCGCGTCCTGCCAGGTCTGGTGCCCTTTCCCGACGTCGTGCAGGTAGCCGCCCGTGACGGCCGACGCGACGGCGGCGGCCGGCACGGCGGGGGCCAGCACCCCGAGCAGCGCCGCCACCTGGTCGCGGACCTGCTCGCTGTGGGAGTCGAGGGCCTGCCAGCGGCGAGGCGCCTGCGGCGGTTCCGGCTGCGCCATCGCGGCCAGCAGGTCCGCCTGCTCGGCCGAAGTCACCAGGGCCGGGCAGCCCGGCACCGGGACGCGCGATGACGGGTCGAAGCCGCCAACCGGGTCGTAGCCGCCGTCCAGCGCGCTGACCAGGAGCAGCTGCGCTGGCTTGACGTCGGCCTGACCGGACACCCGCACCCATGCCCCGTCCGATCCCCACCCCCAGACGGCACGATCACGGGCGAGCTCGCCGACGGCGCCGCGCGGTACCGGGCAGCGGAACTCCCCGGCGGGCAGCCGCACCTCCGGGTCTGGCTCGCCCTGCGGCCCCGGGACCCAGCTGGCCCAGGCGACCCAGACGTCGAGGTCGGCGCCATCGGTCACGTACCCGGTGACGTCGGGGCCGGCCGCGACCGCGCCGGGAGAGGTGTCGAACAGTTCCGCCAGGTCCAGGTGCCCGCCGATGGTGGCCGCCCCGGCTGGCGCGGGGCGAGGCGACATGAGGCCCAGACGCGGCAGCCGCGCCCGCTCGACGCCCCGCAGCCGGGGATAGGCCGGGAGCTGCTCGCCCGGCTGGGTCAGCTCGGTCAGCCCGAACGGCTCGGCGACCTGGTAGCGCCGGGTGGCCGCCTGGACCTGACGCAAGGTCGCGGTCGCCTGCTCCGACAGCCTGGTCTCGTGAATGATCCAGTGCGCGCCGTTGGTGACGAGGGCGAAATCGATGGGCCACAAGCCGGCGCCGACGCCGAGGGCGCGGTTAAGTGCCTTGCTTGCGAGGTACTCGGCCGGGCCGATCACGATCGCCGGCTGGTGCATGTCCTCCCGCCAGTCGGGGCCAGCCGACAACGCGTAGCCGCCCATCGTCACGTGCAGCCCCACCGTCTCGCCCAGCTCAAGGCGGGCCAGCCAGTCGCGGACCTCGGCGGCCACCGGCTCGACGACGCTCCCCTGCGGCAGGGCGTATATCAGCCGGCGCGGCCTCTTGCTGTTATCAGGACAGACTCGCTGCCAGAGCCAGCCGAGGATGACATCCGTCTTCCGGCCGCCCGGCGGCACCTCCAGGACGGCGGGCAGCCCGGCCGCGACCGCCGACGACAGCCAGTCCTGCGCCTCGCGGCCCGCCGCGACCTTGAACATCTCTGCGAACCTCATCTCCCGCCTCCCGTCCTGAGAGTCTGGCCGGCCCCCGGCGAGCGTTACGGGCAGCCGCCGGGCCGATGGCATCCATGATCGCGGGTACCTGGCGCCGCCGGCGGCGAGGCTCAGTGCAAGGTGCCGGTGAGGAACTGCAGGCCCAGGCTGGCCGCGCCCACCGTCACCCAGAGCATGGCGCCGAGCAGCACTGGCCTGGCGCCCGCACGGCGCAGCGCCGCCACGTCGGTGGACAGGCCGATGGCGCTGAGGGCCACCGCGACCAGGAAGACCGAGACCGCGCTCAGGGCGGGGTGCCAGCCCGACGGGATCACGTGGGCCGAGTTGGCCGCCGCCATGACGACGAAGCCGATCAGGAACCAGGGGACCAGCCTGAGGATGCCGCGGCCCGACATCCGCCCGGTGGTCGCGGCGCGGCCGGCCCCGGCGCCCGCGGTGGCGGTGGCCGGGGTGGCGGTGGCAGGGGTGGCGGTGGTGGTGGCCGGGAGGTTCTTGCGCGTCATCAGGGCGCCGAGGCCCACGCAGACCGGGATGATCATGAGGGTCCTGACCAGCTTGACGACGATCGCGTAGCTGGCGGCTGAGCTGCCATAGGTCGTCGCCGTCGCGACCACAGAGGACGTGTCGTTGACGGCCGTCCCCGCGAACAGCCCGAAGGCGTGCTGAGTCATACCCAGGGCGTGGCCGACGACCGGGAAGGCCAGGACGGCCGTGATGTTGAACAGGAAGATCGTCGAGACGGCGTAGGCGATGTCGGCCGAGGAGGCCTCAATGACCGGGGACACGGCCGCGATCGCCGACGCTCCGCAGATCCCGGTGCCGACGCCGATCAGGGTCCGCAGGTCGCCCACCACCCCGAGCAGCCGCCCGTAGACGAAGGTGGCCCCCAGGCAGGCCGCGAGCGTGCCCAGCATGACCGGCAGGGACGACAGCCCGACCCGGATCGCGGTGCTCAGGGAGAGCTGGGCGCCGAGGATCACTACTGAGCACTGCAGCAGCCGGGAGCTTGCGAGCCGCAGTCCCGGGGCCAGCCGCTTCCGCAAGCGCTCGGCGTCCAGCCGGGCAGTAGCTTCCTGGCGGGCAGTAGCTTCCAGCCGGGCAGTGGCTTCCAGGCGGGCCAGGCGGCGCGGCCGGGCCGCGGCCCAGGTCAGCGTCAGCGCGACCAGCACGCCGATGAGGGCGCCGGGGACAGCGGTGCCGACGAGGGGCACGTGCTGGCCGATCAGCGTGGCGACGATTCCGACCGCCAGCGCCGCGACCAGCCCGGGCAGCACTCCCCGCCGCCGCGGCGCGGCTCGCGCTGCGACGGCGGCCACGACCCGTTCTGGCTGGAGGTCGCAGTGGGTGGAGGTGGAAGCCATAGTGGCTCCAGCCTTGCCCGCGGGCCAGAAAATCAGAAGAAGCCTGGCCTTGTGGGGGTACAAACTGTCCCTGTGGGCCGCTCTCTGCATGACATCGACGCGCTGCGGGCGCTGCGTGAGGTTGGCCGGCACGGCTCGATCGCGAGTGCGGCGGCCGCGCTGGGGATCACGCAGCAGGCCCTGTCGGCGCGGATGCGGACGCTCGAGCGCGCCCTGCGGCTGCCGCTGCTGGTGCGGACGCCGAGCGGGTCGCGGCTGACCGAGCAGGGAATGCTGGTCGTGGACTGGGCGGAGGACCTGCTCAACGCGGCCGATCGGCTGGAGGCTGGCGTCCGCTCGATCCGCACGGGGATCACCCACCGGCTGGCGATCGCGGCCAGCCAGACGACGGCCGAGCACCTGGTGCCGCACTGGCTGATCGAGTTGCGAGCGGCCGAGGAGGCCCTCGGCACCCAGCCGACCGTGGTCGAGCTGACCGTGGCGAACAGCACGCGGGTGATCGACCTGGTGCGCGCCGACCGGGTGAGCCTGGGCGTCATCGAGACTCCGCACCTGCCGCCGGACCTGGTCCGCGCGCACCTGCGCGACGACGAGCTCCTGGTGGTGGCGGCCCCCACCCATGCCTGGGCTCGGCTGTCCCGCCCGATCAGGCGGGACGAGCTCGCCGCGATGCCCCTGGTCACCCGTGAGGCGGGGAGCGGCACGCGGGACACGCTTACGGACTACCTGGCGGCGCTGGATCCTCCGCTGCGGGCGGCGGGACCGGCCCTGGAACTGGGGACGAGCGCGGCGGTGCGTTCCGCCATCACGGCGGGAGTTGGCCCGGGCGTGCTCAGCCGGCTGGCCGTCCGGGATGACCTGGTGCTGGGACGGCTGGTCGCGATCGAGCTAGCGGGACCGCCGATGACCCGGGTCTTCACCGCCGTCTGGCGCTATGACCGGCCGCTGTCGCCTGAGGGGCAGCGGTTGCTCACGGTCGCGCAAGCTTAGCGGACTATTTTCCATTTGCTTCCAGTATTTACCGTGAAGTACCATAGGAGGACCGCAACATCCGGGAACGGATGAAAACGGGGGACAGAACGCGCCCAGACGACTTGCCGCAACTTCTGGCAACATGTAGCAAAGGGGACAGACATGCGCCTAACGTTCATCAAGAAGGACCCGCGTTCCAGCCTGGGACACTCGCCGACGGTCTACACCACCGACGACCGGACCCTGATCGTCCAGGGGTGGAGGCTGACCGACGAGAAGGCCCGTGCGGAGATGCAGATCCCGGCTGGGGAGGACGCCGTGGAGATCCCGGTTCGCATGGTCCCGTTCGTGGTGCAGGCCCTGCTCACGATCTACGAGCAGGCCGCGGGGGCCGACACCATTGACCGCTTGAAGGAGCAGCGTGACCCGGAGGTTCCTGGCATCAGCCCAGTCGCCGGCGACCCGGCCGTCCCGGTCTCGGTCAACGTTGCGGCCTGAGACCACCTCCCTGCGGCCATGACGATCACCCCGTCCAGCTCGGCCAAGGAAGCGAAGAAGGCGCTCGGCGCCCGGATGCGTGAGGTCCGCAAGGAGGCGGGCCTCACCGCCCGGGCGCTCGCCCAGCTCACCGGCCAGCACTACACGCGGGTGTCCAAGATCGAGAACGGCGCTCAGGTGCCGACCGACAAGGACATCCGCGTCTGGTGCTCCGCGTGCGAGGCCGAGGACCAGGTGCCCGACCTGGTCGCGACGGCCCGCGCGGTCGAGTCGGCCTACCTGGAGTACCGCAGGCAGGCCCGCGCGGGGGTGAAGCGGGCCGTCGGGCCGTTCACCTGGGAGCGGTACGCGGCGACGACGACGTTCCGCATCTACGAGCACAACCTGATCCCCTCGGAGTTCCAGACGCGGGCCTACTGCGCGGCGATGCTGTCGTTCTGGATCGAGTTCCTCGCGGTGCCCAACGACCTTCAGGCCGCGGTCGAGGAGCGGATGCGCAGGCAAGAGGTCATCAGCTGGCGAGGCAAGGAGTTCCGCGTGGTGCTCGAGGAGCAGGCGCTGCGGACCTGGATCGCCGATCCCGGGGTGCACGCGGGCCAGCTGGGGCGGCTGCTCGAGGTGATGGGCAACCCCGCGGTCGCCTTTGGCATCGTGCCGCTTATGAGGCGGCGTTCCGGCGTTCCCTCCACCCCGTTCATGATCTTCGATGAGGACCTGGTGGGCCTGGAGACGCCCTCGGCCACGATCGAGGTGACCAGGCCGGAGGAGATCGCGCTTTACGTGAAGCTGTTCGACCGGCTGGAGCAGGCCGCCGTCTACGGCGCGGAGGCCCGGGCGCTGATCGTCAAGGCCCTCGACGATATGCCCTGATTGCCGTCGATCGTTGCGGAAGTTGCGAGCTTTTACTCGCAACATTGCGCAACAGTGGAGACAGGCAAAGGCGGCGGATCTAGCATTTAGGTCAGGGAGAGCGGGGATCCGGGGGGAACCGCTTGGGGGGGACCGCGAGTGTCCCGGCCCGTCCGGGGACGGGCCGGGACACATCGTGGCGACCGCCGGGCCGACGTTGCCCACCCCCCGCCAGCCTGGCGACGTTTCCATCGGTGATAGTCCCCCAGCCCTCGCCGGCGTTACAGCCGCCGCAGCAGGGCGGCCCGATCCCTGCCGGGCGCGGTGCCCCGCGCCGCCAGCCCAGAGCGGGGAATCGGCCCGAGCTCCCGGGCCTGGGCGGCCGGCCGTGCTCCCCCCTCCGAGAGCGCGGCCGGCTGCAAGCTTCGCGCGGCCTTACGGGAAAGGCTCCCGTCCCGCCTTGCCTACAAGCTTAGCACATTTCCTCTGTTTTCCAGTAAAGTCCGCAATCCGCGCGCTCCGGCGGGCTGGCAGGACGGGCCGCAGAAGCGGAAGACGCCGTCATGCCCGTTGCGCACCAGCAGCGTCCATACCTCGCGGGCGACCCCGCACGGGTGGTAGGCCACTTGCTGCCACCCGTACCGCAGGGTCAGCACACCGGACAAGATGGTGGCGTTGTCGCGGGCGACATCACGGCCAGCGGCGCCGGCCTGGTGGTAGCGCACCCCGTCCAGCTCAACGCCGACGCCGTAGTCGGGGTAGCGGACGTCGTGATACAGCACCGAGGTCCCCTCGCGCGCCTTGACGAGCCGCTTGCCCGGTGGCAGCGCGTGTGCCTGCTCGACGTCGTGCAGGTAGCGCTGCTCCAGCGGCGACTGCACCCCGGCACGGATGTCGGCGAGCGCATCGGTGAGCTCGGCCCGCCAGCGCTGGCCCCGGTGTCCCGGCAGGCCCATCCACATGGCGATCACGTCGGGCGTCGTCGCGCCCCGCTGGCAGGCCCTGATCGCCAAGTTCACCGCGTCCTGCCCGGTCAGGCACGTGTTGGCGATGTCGAGGACGGCGTCTTGAGCATGGGTCACTGGCGGCATTGGCTGCCCGGCCGGCGTCTTGCAGCCAGGCGGGGCCTTGAACTCCGCGAGGGGCAGCCGGGCCGAGTAATGGAGCTGGATGCCATCGGTCGCCGGCAGGCTGCCCGCCGTGCGCGGGACGCTGACGTGGATCGGCACGGACGGCCCGTCGGCGAACCCCCACACTTCCGCGGCCGCCTCGTGGCTGAGCACACCGCCGTGGCCGACCCGCAGCGCCGCCCCCCACAGCCGCGACATGCGCGGCACCGGCAGGCTGCCCGCGTAGAAGACGCCGCGATGCAGCCGGGTCAGCCGGCCTCGCCTGAGGTGGGTGGCGATCTCGTGCCGTGTCGGCCCGCGTGCGACCGCTTGCTCATGCGTCACGCAGTTGCACTGGGCAGCCAGCAAGTCCTCGAGCGCGACCAGAGAGCCTTTCGCCACGCCGCCCCCTCTTAACCAGATCTTAACGCTGTTGATTATGCCGCAAGGCGCGGATTGATCATCAGCATTCAGTCCTTCCCTGAGCCGTTTGCGATGAATAGGCCGGGGTGGGAGGCTCTACGGGGACAGGCACGGTCACCCGGCCTGGATGCGGTGGCGGGCCAGCTGGGACATCAGGGACTGGTGGGCCTCCCAGCCGTCGGGGAACTTGACCGGGACGTTGAGGTGCATCGGCTCGGCCGAGGGATGCGCGTCGAGCAGCTCAGGTATGCCCTTCCTGGCCACGACGATGCAGGCGTGCCGGTGCCTGGAGGCGAGCACGCACAGGCGCCCCGCCTCCAGGTGGAAGGCGGTCGCGTCGCGCCGCCCTGACAGCGGGTGCAGCATGATCGTCACGTCGAACTCCCGGCCCTGCAGCCGGTTCGACGTGTCGGCGATGACGTCCTGGCAGCCGAGCCGGGCAAGCTCGGCGCGGATCGCGGCCACCTGGTCGCGGTGCGCCGACCCGATCGCGATGCGGTCCGCGGTCACCGGCGTGGTCCCGCGCTCGGACGTGGCGACGGCCCCGCGCGCGCACAGCCGCGCCGCCAGCGCCGCGCAGGCCGCCACGGCCTCCCGGTCGGTACGCGGCTTGTGCCCGGCGGGCAGCTCATGCAGCGCCCACCCGGTGCCGGCCGCCATGTCGAGGGTGGCGTCGATGGCGGTTTTGCCGAACGGCGCCGTCTGCCACTCCAGCCCCCTGTCGGCGTCCGTGGTGGCGGCGTCGAAGGGGCTGAACGGGTAGAACGCGGCGGACACCACGGAGGCGGCCGAGGCCGGCAGCCGCCAGGAGACCGGCAGCTGCTTGACCGGGACGTGGTCGTTGTGCGCGAGCATCACGGCGACGGCGCTGCGCGTCGGATCCCACGACAGGCCCAGCCAGCGGTCGGACTCGACGGTGGAGAACGGGTCGAGCTGGCCGGGGTCGCCGACGAACAGCGCCTTGTCAAACAGTCCCGCGACGCGCAGCAGCAGGTCCGAGCGCATCTGGTAGGCCTCATCGACGATCGCCCAGGCCCACGGCGCCTCGGACCTGACGGTCGCCCACTTGGCGGCGGTCGAGGCCACGACCTGGCAGCCATCGAGCTCCCCGATGGTCTTCGCCGCGATGAGGCTCGGGTGGTCTCGCAGTCGCTCCGGTGTCGCGTAGGTCCCGGCGGCAAGCCGCCCGACCCGCAGCTCACTGTCGTGGGCCAGGGCGCGCGCCAGGGCGCCGGCCAGGTCGTCGACCTGCTCGTTGGTCTGCGCGATGACCATGACCCTGCGGCCCTTGCCGACCAGCTCGCGGGCCACCCGGACCACCAGCGTGGACTTGCCCGCGCCTGGCGGCGAGTCCACGACCACGCCGCGCGGGGCGCTGTCCATGGCGGCGAGGATCTCCTGGGTCGCCCGCGACGCCCGCTGCGCCGCCTGCGCGATGCTCACTGGGCCACCTCGGTTCCCAGGACCTGGCTGGGGTAGGCGTCGTCCGCCCAGTCGGCCCCATCCCAGGGCTCGGTCGCGTCCTGCTCGGTCGCCACGTACTGCGGTGGCGGGCCGCCGTGCGTCCAGGGGGTGTCCTCCCGGCTGGGGAAGTCGGGCGCGGGCTGGAAGTCCAGCGTGAGCGTCGTGTAGCAGGCGATGTCGTCGGCCTGGGGGACGCTTCCTGGTGCCGGGATCAGTCCCCGGCCCATGCCGTTTTGCAGCTCAAGGGTCACCAGCGTCCGGCCTTCTTGCTGCTCGCTGGCCGGCTCGACGCCGATCACCACCGCCTTCTGGCCGGGCCTGGCCGGCGAGCGCAGCTCGGTTCCAGGCCCGGCGGTCACCTCGTCGGTGGTCTCCACCCAGATCCAGGGGCGGAGCTTGGCCTTCTTGCCCGACTCGTCAAGGCGGGTCGGCTCGCAGCGGGTGACAATGCCCTCGAATGCCTCACCGGTCATCCGGTACTCGGCCATGACCAGCGGGTCGTCGTAGGCCATCTGCGCCTCCAGCCGCTGCTGCTCGCCCTCAAGCCGGACCAGCCGGCGGGCGGCATCGACGGCTGCGTCCTTCCTCGGCTGCGGGAACCCGCCGTCGGCCAGGTACCTCGCGTAGCCGCTGAAGGACAGCCGGTCGGCGGTCCACCGGTCGGCGACGTGCGCGGCCTCGGGGACCGAGCGCAGCAGGTCGATCGCCTGCCACATCAGCGTCCAGGTTGGCAGGAGCACGTCACGCAAGTCTGCCTCGAGCGCCCCGACGGCGCGCCGCTCGGCGGCCGTGTCGGCGGCGAGCCGGGCGTCCCTGATGGCCGTCAGGCGGCCGAGCAGGACCTCCCGGTCGAAGCCGGGGTCGGTGGCCGGACCGGCGGGCGGCCAGCGGGCCGGGTCTTCCGCCAGCAGGGCCGCGTCGGCTCCGCTCATGCCCGGCGGCGGGGCGATCCAGGCGAGCAGCGCCGCCAGGTTCTCGTCCTCGACGGCGGACTGCCCGGTCGCCCAGTGCGCGGCTAGTGCCCCGGTCGCGGTGAGCACGAGGGAGGAGGCGGGGTGGCATCGCTCGGCCAGGTAGGTCAGCCACCGGCCCAGGACGGGAACGGACGCGGGGTCGGTGGCCTCGCCGCTGGCGGGGCGGAAGCGAGTGGACCGGCCGAGCAGCCTGGTAAAGGCCACGCCGGCGGCATTGGGCACGATGAGCTGCGGGGCGTCGGGGTACGGCTGGGTGCCTGCCGGATCCGCCGCGGCAAGGTAGGAGCCAATGTAGCCGCCCACGATGCCGGCCAGGCCGGCGGCGAACGCGAAGCGCTCATCGCGGTTCAGCGGGCTGGTGACCACGAGCAGCCGGGGCGCGGACCGGTCATCGCCGACCAGGGCGGCCAGCGGCGCGCACGGCTCCCCGGCCAGCCCGAGCGGGATGAAGACGAGCGGCCGGTCGCTGACGTGGACGTGCCTGACGGTCCTGATCGGCTGGGCACGGCCCTCGCCGACGGCCTCGATCCGGGCCAGCGAGGTCAGCACGGTCATGGGGTGTCCCCCAGGGCCCTGCGGCGCAAGGTGGCGGCGCGGCGGAGGATGGCGGCGGCCTCGGCGAGATCCTCAGGTACCGGGTAGGGATCCTTCTCATAGGCGTAGCTCAGGACCCGCTGGACGCTCTCCAGGCCGCCGGCCTCCTCACGGACGGACTTGCCCAGCGCGCCGGTGGTCCCGCTGGCCTCATCCCGGCACAGGAAGCACAGCTCGCAGCTGGCCAGGCACTGCGGGGCGTAGCTGGCACTTACCTTCCTGATGTCGCCAAGCAACTCCGACGGGTCGCGGCGCGGCTGGCCATTGCCGTCGGCCTCCAGGCTGAACGTCACGTCCAGCGGCACCTGCTCGAGCAGGTCGTCGATGGCGGCGATCCGTGACAGCTGCCGCTGGAGCACGCCGATCTGCTTGCGGACGTCGAGGGTCGCCGCGACGGGCGTGAGGGAAAAGTCCCTGGGGGCGATGAGGACGGTCTGGTGGTCCACTTCCGCCCGGTCGCCCAGCAGGTCGCGCAGCGCCAGCACGTAGACGGCCGACTGGATCGCGGCGGCGGCCACCTTCGCCCCGTCGGCCTGGTCGTCGATGATGGCGAAGCTCTTGATCTCCACCACGTGGACGGTGTCGTCGTGGCGGAACGCGATCAGGTCCGGCTCGAGGAAGGCGTGCCTGCCCCCGACGGCGAACCGCAGCAGCGGGTGGTCGAACAGCGTGCTGCGCCGGTCGGGGGCCGCGGTCAGCAGCTGCCGGGTGCGCCGGTGCCTGACCTCCAGGTCGATGCTGCCCGCCACGTCGTTCAGGTCGGTGAAGCCGACCTCGCTGATGTCCAGGTCCAGCGCCTGGCGCAGCAGCATGAGCAGTTCCTTCTCCGGCTCGTCCTTGAGCCGCCGCTCGAAGGCGACACCGCGGCCCTGGGCGAAAGGCGACATGCCGAACGAGGCGGGGTACCCGGCCCGGCTGGCTACCTTGGCCTTGTCGACGGCGGCCGCGTCGAGCACGGCCCGGCGGGCGCAGCCGGGATTGGTCGCCAGCGCGGCGATGGTGCGCGCGTTGTGGGTCCGGGGCAGCTCGCCGCCGCGCAGCCCGGCCAGCCGCTGCTCGATGCCGGTCACCTAGCGCCCCTCGGTAGCCTGGTCCCGCCGGGCGGCCTCGCGAAACGAGGCGGCGCCAAAGAGCTGCTCCACGTCGCTGAGCTGCTCGCGTGCCCTGCTCGCCGCCTCCGCCCTTATCCGCCGGTCCTCGTCGGCGTGGACGTCGAGCTCCGCCTGGGCGGCCCGGATCACCGCCTGGGGGTCGATCCGGCCGCGGTGCGGGCCGGCGGCGGCGTTGGCCCGGCTGCTTGATCCCCAGATGTTGGCGGCGAGCCGGGTCAGCAGCGCCTGGGCGGCGGGCACCGGCTCGGGGATCTGCTCGATCGCCTGGGCGATGTTGATCGCGCTGACCAGGAAGTCGACTCGTGGTGACAGCGATGAGATGATTCGCCGCTCCATCGGCCAGGTGGAGATCGCCAGCAGGCCGCGCGAGGGTGACAGGTAGTCGGCCGACAGCGCCGCGCAGATGTAGTAGGGCCGGGCGTACTTGGTGCTCGTGAAGGAGCGCTCCTCATCACGCCGCAGGCTGGTGAGCCGGGCGGTGGGGAAGGTCGTCGCGAAGAAGGCCTCGTGCACGGTGGCGATGATCCGGGGCGCGGCCGGGACCTGAAGCAGGCTCAGCGCCTCGTGCACCTGCTCGCGCAGCGGCAGCAGCGCGCCGCGGCCCCGCCCGGCGGGGGCGCCGGGCGGGCCAGCGCCGGGTGAGCCGTCATCGGCGGCCCAGCCGCCGGGCCGCAGGCCGTCCGGGACGGTCGCGCCCGGGTCGGGGGCCGCCGCCAGCCCCGGCGGCTGTCCGCGGGTGGCGTCGAGTGCCCGGTCCCAGGCCTGCTGGGCCTCACCGAGCTCGCCGCGCAGGGCCGCCTCAAGGCGCGCGTCCCGGTCAAGGACGGCCCGGCGCACGGCGGCCCGCAGCCTCCAGATACGCTCTTCCAGCGCCTCGACGGTCGCCTCGGGGTCGTCGGGCGCACTGGGCTCGGTCACGGATGCGACTGTAGCTCACCCGTGCTATTCCAGCAAGTTCCAGTGTGAAATTGGGCGCCTGGCTCGCCGATCGCGCGGCCGGGGAATGGGGTGCCCGTCCGGCCCGTTATGCTCGGTGCGATCGCACTGGTGACGTACTGCTCGGTAGACGGACAGCTCCCTGGTGCGGCTGGCGCCAGTCTGGCCAGTGACCGCGGCGGTGGCCGCGGGCCCGGCTATCGGCAGGTCCAGGCGGGACGCCTCCCCGGGCGCGGTAAACTTGACGGGTTCTTAGTCGCTCGTCGGTAAGCGAACAGGTATCCACGGACGTGGCGCCCCTCGTCAGCACGACCCCACACGACAGTGCGACCACCTAGTCCTTGGAGACGTTTTTCTTGACTTCCCCGCGCGCGGATATCTCCGCCGTACTGCGCAATGCCGGTCCCGTTCCGAACGACGCGCAAGCATCCTCGCCCGCATCCGAGCCTAGGCCCGGCCCCGGGCAGCGCCGCCGCCAGAAGAACCAGCGCAACCGTCCAGGCTCGGCCGCCCTTCCCGCTGGCAACGCGGCCCCGGCCAGCCTGCCGGCCCGCGCGGTCGCCCAGGACGCGGACGATGACCGCCCGCGCAAGCCGCGGCACCGCTCGCCCAAGGCGGGCAGCTCCCGCGCCGGCGCGCTGACCGTGGTTCCCGACCTGGTGCCCGTGCCCGCCCGCCCCCAGGACTCCCGCGTCCCCTCGGCCAGGACGGCGCCCGGCGCGGCCGGGGCGCGGCCGGCGGCAGCCGGGACCGCGTGGGCCGCCGCGAGCGAGTCTCCCGCGCCGGACGCGACGTTCGCGTCGCTTGGCGTGCCGGCCTTCCTCGTGGCCGCGCTGGCGGAGGCCGGGATCACCAGCCCGTTCCCGATCCAGGCGGCGACGCTGCCTGACGCGCTCGCCGGGCGCGACATCCTGGGCCGCGCCCAGACCGGTTCAGGCAAGACCCTCGGCTTCTCGCTGCCGCTGGTGGCGGGGCTTTCCGGTGGCGTTACCGCCCCGGGCCGGCCGCGTGGCCTGGTGCTGGTGCCGACGAGGGAGCTGGCGACCCAGGTCCAGGAGGTCCTCGCCCCGCTGGCCGAGGCGATGGGGCTGCGGGTGGCGACGATCTTCGGTGGCGTGTCCTACCGGCCGCAGATCACCGCCATGAACCGCGGCACCGACATTGTCGTCGCCTGTCCCGGGCGGCTGTGGGACATCATCGAGCAGGGCCACTGCGACCTCGGCGACGTCGAGATCACCGTGCTCGACGAGGCGGACCACATGGCCGACCTCGGCTTCCTGCCGACGGTGCGCAGGCTGCTCGACGGCACCCCGGCGGGCGGGCAGCGGCTGCTGTTCTCCGCGACCCTCGACGGGGCGGTGGACGTGCTCGCCCGGACCTACATGACCAGCCCGCTGCTGCACTCGGTGGACGACAGCTCCACCCCGGCCGCGATCGAGCACCGCGTCTTCACCGTCACCTTCGAGAACCGCATCGCGGTCATCGCCGACCTGGTCCGCGGGGACAACAAGTCACTGGTCTTCACCCGGACCAAGCACGGCGCGGAGAAGCTGGCCAAGAAGCTGACCGAGGCGGGCATCCCGGCGACCGACCTGCATGGCAACCTGTCGCAGGCCGCCCGGGCCAGGAACCTGGGCAAGTTCAGCGCCGGGCACGTCCGGGTGCTCGTCGCGACGGACGTCGCCGCCCGCGGCATCCACGTGGACGGCGTCGACCTGGTCATCCACGCCGACCCGCCCGCCGAGCACAAGGCCTACACGCACCGCTCGGGCCGGACGGCCCGCGGTGGCGCCAGCGGCACGGTGATCACCGTGCAGACCAAGGCGCAGTCTCGCGACGTCAGCAGGCTGATGCGCGAGGCGGGCGTGATCCCAGCCTCGGTCCAGGTCGCCGAGCCGGGCAGCGAGGCGCTGCGCGAGATCGCCGGGCCGCCCGCGCCGCCGCCGGCTGTCCCGGCCCAGCCCGCGCCGGGCGAGCGGCCGCGCAAGGGCCGCCGTGGCGGCCCCGGGCGTGGCGCGGGAGGCTCCGGGCGCAGTGGCCTTGGCAATGGCGGCGCCGCTGCCGGGGGCGGCTGGTCCGCCGATGGCCCGCGACGGCCCCGACGGCCCCGCCAGGACGAGGAATCGGGGCGTCCTTCGAGCTCGCGGGGACGATCTGGTCAAATTGGAAGTGGCGGTGCGCACGCGGCTGGAAAGCGCCGCGAGCACGGCCGCGGGACAACGGCTCGTAAGGAGTCCTGACCACTTGGCCTGGGGATTCTGCTGTCAGCTAACCAAGTCGGGAGACTTTTCCAAAGAGGGGTGCAGAACCTCACCGCAAGTGCGGTAGATTGGCCCTAGCCGTTCCCGGGCTAAAAGATCGTGAATCCCTTCACGGTTATGCCGGCGGCGGCCGCACAATCCGCAGTTGATCCGCGCGAGGTGCGTGGATCTCCGGCTCGTCTCGAAGGATATACAGCAAATGGCTCAGGGAACCGTAAAGTGGTTCAACCCGGACAAGGGCTTCGGTTTCATCGCCCCCGATGACGGGAGCGCAGACGTCTTCGTTCACTTCTCTGCAATCGAGGCGACCGGCTACCGTACGCTCGAGGAAAACCAGAAGGTCGAGTACAACGTCACGCAGGGCCCGAAGGGCCCGCAGGCCGCCCAGGTCCGTACTGTCTGACCTGGCTCGCCTTCCGCGGCACTGTCCGGCCGGGCTTTCTGAAGATCCCAGCACACGCCCAGCCGACAGCGTCCATCCGCCCGTAACGACCAGTATGCGGCGGGTCCGGGCTTTAGAGTCCGGACCCGCCGCATACTGGGTTTCGTCGTTACACGGATAGTTAATACCAGCTACAGCGTGTTATTCGGTGGCCAGTACGCCAACCTCCGCCCTAAAGGCCATAGCCAAATTACGGTCGCCCAAAGGTCCGAATTGATGACAAAAATGGCGAATTCGCTACTGTCGGGTAGCGGTGCCACTGGGGCGAATGAGCCGACGGCCAGGTAAGGCTAACGTCACATTCGTCCCGGCATTCAGCCTGCCTTGTCGCCGACCGCGTCAGCGTGCCCAGACGGCCACCCTGCCTCCGTCGAACGGGTGTTTGACATGGTGCGCTAGGGTGGAAACATGGGTGGAACCGGCGACCGCCTCACTGGCAGTGGGGTTCAGGGCAGCCTGCTGGAACTGCTCAATGAGGGCGTGCCCGCGCCCGGGCGGCTGGCGCCAGAGCGACTGCGGCTGGCCCACGGAGCGTGGGTCGACGTACAGCGCGGCTGGCTGTCTGGGTCACAGGAGCTCTTCGACCACCTCGTTGACCAGGTCCCCTGGCGGGCCGAGCGACGGCAGATGTACGACAAGACCGTCGACGTGCCGCGCCTGCTGTGCTTCTACGCCGAGGGCGCCGCCCTGCCCGACCCGGCGCTTGACGCCGCACGCGACGCGCTGAGCGGCTACTACGCGGCTGAGCTTGGAGAGCCGTTCCTGACCTCGGGACTGTGCCTGTACCGGGACGGCCGCGACAGCGTCGCCTGGCACGGCGACACCATCGGCCGCGGGTCCACGCAGGACACGATGGTCGCGATTGTCTCCCTCGGCTCGGCGCGGCCCCTGCTGCTGCGGCCCCGGGGCGGCCGGCAGGCAGTGCGCTATCACCTGGGCCACGGTGACCTGATCGTGATGGGCGGCAGCTGCCAGCGAACCTGGGAGCATGCCATCCCCAAGTCGGCGAGCGCCACCGGTCCCCGGATCAGCGTGCAGTTCCGCCCGCGCGACGTACGGTGACCGGCGGCATCCCGCCGCGTCCCGGCAGCTGGCGGCCCGTGATGGGCAGCACCCGGATCACCCGGTATCGTCAGCTTCCGATGGCTGAGCACGACGACAAGCCGGGTCTCGACCCGATGGGGGCCCGCCCCCGGCTGGTGGCCACTGACCTGGACGGGACGATCATCCGCGGCGACGGCACTATCTCCGCGCGGACGGTCGCGGCGTTCTCCCGGGCCGAGCGGGCCGGGGCGCTCCTCGTCCTGGTCACTGGACGGCCGCCGCGCGCCATGCGGGAGATCGCCCAGGTCTTCGGCCACCGCGGCGCCGGGATCTGCTCCAACGGCGCCCTCGCCTACGACATGGCAACGGGGGAGGTCACCGCGGTGGAGCTTATCCCCCCGCGGCAGCTGGCACGGGCGGTGCGCAGGCTCCGCGAGGCGGTTCCCGGGATCGGGATCGCCGTCGAGTACCCCGACGGCAGGGCGCTTGATCATCTCTTCCAGCCGTTCATGTTCGATGTCACCGACCCTGGCCCGCGCCTTGACGACGACGTGCTGACCGCCCGCCCCGCGGCCAAGCTGCTTGGCCGGCACCTCGGCTACAGCTGCGATGAGCTGCTCGACCTCACCGGCCCGCTGCTGGCTGACCTGGTCGCCGTCACTCACTCCAACGGCAAGGGCCTCATCGAGGCCGCCGCGATCGGCGTAAGCAAGGCGACGGCCGTCGCCCGCGTCGCGGCCAGCGCGCACGTCATGGCGGACGAGGTCATCGCGTTCGGCGACCAGCCCAACGACCTGCCCTTGCTCACCTGGGCCGGGACGTCCTGCGCGGTGGCCAACGCCCACCCGCAGGTGCTCGCGGCCGCCAGCTGCGTGATCGCCAGCAACGACGACGATGGCGTGGCGCAGGTCCTGGAGTCCCTGTATCCCTAAGGCACCGTGTCCCTAAGGCACCGTGCCCGAGCACGGCCGTCGACAGCCACTCGAACGCCAGCAAGAACACGCAAATCATGGCGATCACGATTATGGTCGCCGCGACGGCGAGCCGGCGGCCGCTGGGCCGGGCCCGCTGGGTCCGCTCCGTCTGCTCAAGTCCTCCGGCTCGCACAGCCCTCCTGTCCCCACGCCTCGAAGTGCCCGCTGGCCGGGATGGCGACGGTGAGCCGCCCGCAGGGCGGCAGGAGCTGGCCGCTCGGTCACCGCGCAGGAATCACCAGCGCCGCACACCTAACGTACTTTACCGATTACAGTCTGTGCGCAACCTTGGCCGCGACACGCGCAAGAGCGGGCCGGAAGCACAAGGCCGGACAGGCGGCGCAGGCCGGCCGCGGTTGCTAGCTGGTGGGGCCGAAGCGCTCGGTCCTGATCGTCGCGGGGGCGTGGCCGGCCGCGATCAGCAGGCTCGCGGCCGCCTCGACGAACCCGGACGGGCCGCAGGCGAAGATCGCCGGCCGGTCGCGGGGTGGCCAGGTCGTCTCGGCGACCACGGCGGCGCCGATGCGCCCGTACCCGGTGACGGCCTCCGGCGCGGTGGCCAGCGGGGCGCGGTCGCCGGACCTCTACCTGGTCACCGGGCTCGCCGGTCACCCTCGGGCCGGCGACGGCCGGTGAAGCCGCGCGAGATGACGCTCACCGGTTGATCTTAGACTCCCAGTCAGGGGGAACTCGCCCGGCGGGACCGGGGACCGGCTGGCCTTCTGGATGATGCTGCGGGTCGGCGAGGGCCGGTCCAGACTCGTAGAAGTCCTCGGTCGGGTAGGCCCAGAACCAGTCCTCCCCTGGCTCGAAGCTGCGGATCACCGGGTGCCCGGTCTGCCGCCAGTGGGCGGTCGCGTGCTGGCGGGGCGAGGTGTCGCAGCAGCCGATGTGCCCGCACTGAGCGCACCGGCGCAGGTGCACCCACCAGCTTCCTGCTGCCTCGCACTCCACGCAGCCGGTGCCGCTTGGACGCGAGTCGGGGTCGATGCCGACGGGTGGAGGTGTCATGAGGAGGCGGGTCCGTTCTGTACCTGGCTGATGGGAAGGAGGACCTGGAACCGGGTGTCTCCTGGCACGGAAGCGACGCGGAGATCCCCGTGATGCTTGTTGACTACAATACGCCACGAGATATCCAGGCCGAGGCCCGTGCCGTGGCCGACATCCTTGGTGGTGAAGAACGGCTCGAAGATCCGGTGCTGGATGTCCGCGGGGACGCCCGGGCCGGTGTCACCGAACTCGATGAGCACGCACCGGGTGTCGCCGGGGCCGGTGCGAACGGTCAGGGTGCGCTCCTGGCGGCCGGCCATCGCGTCGACCGCGTTGTCGATGAGGTTCGTCCACACCTGGTTGAGCTCGCCCGCGTAGGCGGGGATCTTGGGCAGCGTGCGGTCGTAGTCCTTGATGACCGTGATGCCCGCCGCGCTGATCTTCGCGTTGAGCATCATCAGCGTGGAGTCGAGCAGGTCATGAACGTCGACGACCTGGAACGGGCTGCGGTCGAGCTGGGAGTACTGCTTGGCCGCGCCGACCAGCGTCGAGATCCGCTCGGTCGCGTCCTCGATCTCGGTCATGAGCAGCTCGGTCTCGACGGTGTAGTTGAGCCAGCGGACGGCCGGCTCGAGGAACTCCTGTCCGACCGTGGCCCTGACCTCCTCCAGCCAGTCGGTCGTCAGGCCGGCCTGGACGAACGTGGGGGCCAGCCGCCAGCCATCGCCGATGCCGTTGTCGTCGAGCCAGTCCGACAGCACGTCCTCGGCGTCAGAGGTCGCCAGCGGGTCGAGCTTCGGCGCCTTGGCCACCCGCTCGACCGCGCCCTCCTGGAGCCGGATGAGGCTCTCGAAGGTGCCGCGCTCGTAGCGGCCCTTGGACAGCAAGGCGAGCTTGCCGCGCATGCCAGATACCCGCTCGCGCAGGCTGGCGGTGGCGCGGACGGCCGCGGCGGCCGGGTTGTTCAGCTCGTGGGTCAGCCCGGCCGACAGCGCGCCGAGCGCGAGCAGCCGCTCCCGGCGGTCAACGGCCTCGCGGGTGGCGTTGCCGCCGCTGATCAGCCCCTCGAGCAGGTGGACCGCCATCGGGAACCAGTCCCGCATCAGCTGGGCGAACACGCTGGACGGCAGCAGGAAGAACCGGGACGGCTCGGTCACCCGCAGGGAGTTCGTGTAGACCTGCGGGAACTGATCGCCCGCGTAGGCGCGGAACGCCCCGGCGTAGACCCCGCGCTGGCTCGTCCTGGTGATCTCCACGTCGTCGCCCGCGACGTTGCGCGAGGTGACCAGCGTGCCCTCGAGCAGGACGTAGAAGCAGGTGGCCTCCTCGCCCTCGGTGAAGACCGGGCCGGGCGGTATGACCTGCACCCGCCCCTGCTGGCACAGCCCGGCCAGCTGAGCGTCGCTCAGCTTCTCGAACAGGAACAGGGTGCGCAGTTCGTCGGGGTCGCAGGGCGACGCCTGCCTGCTGTCGGGGTCGCTCATCAGCTGCCCTCCAGGTACCGGTGCACGAGCATGACGGCCATCGCTCCCTCGCCGACCGCCGACGCGACGCGCTTGGCCGACTCGGCCCGCACGTCGCCCGCGACGAACACGCCGGGCACGCTGGTCTCCAGGTGATAAGGCGGCCGGCCGGGCGTCCACTGCGACAGGTGGCCGTCTTGCAGGTCGGGGCCGGTCAAGACGAAGCCCCGGTTGTCGCGGGCGATGACCCCGTCGAGCCAGTCGGTCCTCGGCTCCGCGCCGATGAAGACGAACAGCTGCCCGCAGTCGACCGTCTCCTTCTGCCCGGTCTTCATGTCGCGCAGGACCATCCGCTCCAGGTGGTCGTCGCCGATCGTCTCGATCACCTCGGTGCAGGGGCGGACGATGATGTTCGGGATCGCGTTGATCTGCTCGATGAGGTAGTACGACATCGACGCGGTCAGGTCGGGTGCCCGCACCAGCATGGTGACGGTCTTGGCCCCGGCCTTGACCGCCAGGTTGACCGCCGCCTGGCCCGCGGAGTTGGCCCCGCCGACCACGTACACGTCGCAGTCGCGGCAGTCGACGGCCTGGCTGAGCGTCGCGCCATAGTAGACGCCGCGGTCGGTCAGCGCGTCGCAGCCGACCGCCGGGAGCTGCCGGTAGATCACGCCGGTCGCCAGGATCACGGCCCGCGCGCTAAGGCTGGTCCCGTCGTCGAAGTTGATGGTGCGCGCCGCGCCACTGATCTCCAGGCCGGTCACGTGCCGGGTCAGCACCATCTCCGCGTGGAACTTCTCGGCCTGCAGCCGCGCCCGGTAGGTGAGGTCACCCCCGCTGACGCCGTCGGGGAAGCCGAGGTAGTTCTCGATCCGCGAGCTCTGCCCGGCCTGCCCGCCCAGCACGCTCTTCTCGACCAGGACGGTCTTCAGCCCCTCAGACGCCCCGTAGACGGCCGCGCCAAGGCCGGCCGGCCCGCCGCCGATCACGACGAGGTCGTAGAACTCATAGTCGGGGATGGTGGCGATGCCGACCCGCGCGGCCAGCTCCGCCGGTGCCGGGTCGACCAGGACGTCCCCCTGCTCGGTGATCAGCACCGGCAGCACGCGCCCGTCCTGCCCGGCCGCCGCAAGCAGGCCCTCGCCCTCCGGGCTCTCCGAGGGATACCACTGGTAGGGCACCCGGCTGCGGGCAAGGAACTCCCGCAGCTGGGCGGAACGGGCCGACCACCGGTGGCCGACGAGCTTCGCCGCCGGGACGGCCTTGCGCTCCGTGCGGCACCACGCGGCGAGCAGGTCATCGACGACCGGGTAGAGCTTCTCCTGCGGCGGGTCCCACGGCTTGAGCAGGTAATGGTCGAGGTCGACGACGTTGATCGCGGCGATCGCGGCCTCGGTGTCGGCGTAGGCCGTCAGCAGCACCCGCTTGGCGAACGGGAAGATATCCATCGCCTGCTCGAGGAACTCGATGCCACTCATCTCTGGCATCTTGTAGTCCGCGATCATCACGGCCACCTGCTCGCCGCGCAGCCGGATCTGCCTGCAGGCGTCGAGGGCGTCCGCGCCGGACTCGGCCCGGACGATCCGCCATTTCTCCCCGTACTGCCGCCGCAGGTCACGGGCTACCGCCCGGGATACCGCCGGGTCGTCGTCCACCGTGAGGATCACCGGCCGCGCGGGGGCCGAAGGCGGGGTAGCGGCCTCGGTTCCGGCCTGGGTGGTCACGTTCCCGCTCGCTCAGCGCGTTGCATGGGGACATCGTAAACGCTCCCCAGGACCCGCACATACCCCCGGATCACGACGCGGGTCAGGCAGCGGCCAGCGCGAGCTGGCCGGCGCCGGGCGGGCAGCCGCGGGCCGCGGGACCGGCTAGTCCTTGCGGCCGACGCCGCCCCACATGGTCGACTTGCCGGTGGCGTCGCTCTCGTTCACCGGCCGCCACTCGGGGCAGCGGATCAGGCCGGGCTCGACCAGCTCGAGCCGGTCGAAGAAGCGGGCGACCTCTTCCTTCGAGCGGGGCTTGACCTTCTGGGCCATCGTCTTGTTGAGCCGGGTCGCCATGCCGGCCATCGCGCTGGCCTGGATGTCGGAGGCCGGGTGCGAGACCACCAGGTAGCTGCCGGCCGGGACGGCATCCATCAGGCGGCGGACGATCGCCCACGGGTCGGCCTCGTCCGGGAGGAACTGGAGCACCGCCATCAAGATGACGCCGACGGGCTTGCTGAAGTCAAGCAGGTCCGCCGCCCCCTGCAGGATCAGGTCCGCGTCGCGCAGGTCGGCGTCGATGTAGGACGTCATGCCGCGCGGGTTGCTCGTGAGCAGCGCCCGGGCGTGGGCCAGGACCATCGGGTCGTTGTCCACGTAGACGATGCGGGCCTCCGGCGTGACCGACTGGGCGACCTCGTGGGTGTTGGACGCGGTCGGTATGCCGGTGCCGATGTCAAGGAACTGCCAGATGCCCGCGTCCGCCGCGAGGAAGCGGACGGTGCGGCCGAGGAAGGCCCGGGTATTGCGCACCGAGGCCACCATGTCGGGCAGGGCCGCGATCGCCTCGTCCCCGGCCGCGCGGTCGACCGCGAAGTGGTCCTTGCCCCCGAGCCAGTAGTCCTGGATGCGCGCGATGTGCGCGACCGACGGGTCAACCTCGGGCCTGGCCGAAGCCATCGTGGTTCTCCTCCCTGACCTCGATGCCCAGCTGCCGTCCCCGATGCCTCGTTGCGGGGCGGCTTGAGCGGGAATCGCAATCCAGTAGCAAGCTTAGGGGACGTGTGTGGCGGTTGTGCCGGGTGGCTCAGTACCCGTGCTCGCCGACGACGTTCTGCAGCGGCTGCCCGGCGGCGTAGCGGGCGACCTGGGCCAGGGCCGCGGCGTAGCCTACCGCGGTCCACTCCCGGACGAACCCGCCGACGTGCGGGGTGAGCAGCAGGCCGGGCGCGGACCACAGCGGGTGGCCCGCCGGCAGCGGCTCGGGCGCGGTGACGTCAAGGGCGGCCCGCAGCCGGCCGGAGGTGAGCTCGGCCAGCAGCGCGCCGGTGTCGACGATGGCGCCTCGGGCCGCGTTGACCAGCAGCGCGCCATCCTTCATCGCGGCCAGGAAGCCCGCGTCGACCATGTTCCTTGTCGCGTCGGTCACCGGCACCAGGATCACCACGACGTCGGCCGCCCCGAGCAGGGCCGGCAGGCCTTGCAGGCCGTGCACCAGGGGTGCCCCCTCGGCCGTCGCGGGCCGCGCGTTCCTGGCGACCCGGTCGATCGTCACCTCCCAGCCGGCCAGCCGCCGCTCGACCGCCGCGCCGATCGACCCGTAGCCGACGATGAGCACGCGCTTGCCCGCGACCGAGTCGCTGCTGGCGTGGTCCCACCGCCCGTCGCGCTGGGCCAGGGCGAACCGCGGGAACTGCCGCAGCGCGGCGACGATCACCCCGACGGTCCACTCGGCGGTCGCCGGGGTGTGCGCGCCGCGGGCGGTGCACAGCGTGGCCCCCGCTGGCACCGCCGGGATGACGTTCTCGGCGCCGGCCGTCACGGTCTGGACGACCTTGAGGTTCTTCAGCCCCGGCAGCACCGCTCGCAGCCGGCCGGCCGGCGCCCGGGGCGGGACGACGACGAGCTCGACCTCGTCCGCCGAGCCCGGCAGCGGGTCGCCGCCGTCCCAGATGTCGGCGGTGACTGTCTCGGGCAAGGCGCCGTCGGTGGGCGGATAGGGCAGCCAGACGCGGATCACGCCCATGATCGTAGCGGGCGGCCACGGCGGGCCCCGTCACGGGTCAGAGGCGGAATTCCGGCCGCCTGCCCGCGGGGACAAGGTCGGTGTACTCGGGGTGCCTGGCGATCCACGACCTGGTGTAGGGGCAGTAAGGCAGCACGGCCAGGCCGCGCTCGCGGGCCTGGTCAAGGACGGCGCGAGCGAGCTTGCTGGCCAGGCCGAGGCCCTGGAACCGCGGGTCGACCTCGGTGTGGGTCAGGCTGAGGACCTGGCCTCGCAGCTGATAGCGCGCCAGCCCGGCGCGCTCGCCGCCGACGAGGATCTCGAACCTGGACTCCTGCGGGTTGTCGGCGATCACCGGCTCGGCGGCCTCAGTTACTGGGTCCATGGGGCAAGGTTACGGCGCTTTGCCGCAAAAGGGCAGGTCGCCCGGGCGGTGCGTCAGGCACCGACCCCGACGGGCAGGCCCTCGCGCGCCACCACCGTGGAGGAGATCGCGCTCGCCCCGGCGGCTTCGTATCCCCACGCGCCCTCGAGCTCGGCGCTGATGACGACCACCGGGCACGGCGAGCGCCGCAGGCAGGCCCTTATCACCGGCCCCGCCGACCAGGCCGGGCCGTCGGCATCGCTGCCCGTCCCGAGCACGAGCATGTCGGCGCCGCGGCAGCGATCGAGCAGGACCCGCGCCACCAGCCCGACCGCGCTCTCCGTGCGGACGGTGATGCCGCGCGGCAGGTCGGCCAGCGCGGCCTTCCACATCTGCGCGTCGTCAGCGGGCAGGCCGCAGGTGTCCTCAGGAGCCGGGACCGCGTAGCTGGCCGGGCTGTGCAGCGGTCCCTCACAGACGTGGACCGCGTGGACCTCGGCTCCCCGGATGGCGGCCTCCCGGCACGCCCACCTCAGCGCGATCACCGAGTCCGCTGAGCCATTCACTCCGACGACTATCCGGCGCACAGCAGGAACCGACATGCGGAACCCCCTCATTGCCCATTGCCATGTTGACGCTGCCTGGCACTACAAGGCCGCACTGCCAGGAAGCCCCCGGCCCGGCCCGCCTTGCCCGTGGGCGGTCAGTCAGGGGTTTCATGTAATCCCAAGCCTGATGGTAATCTCTGCGACCCGCTCCCGCGAGACCCCGACCGAATTTTTCCCGGCCAACTGCCACCCGCGCGCCCGGCAGGTAAACTACGCGAGTCCGCCGAGGGTGCGTGCAATTATCGGCAGTAAAATCGGGATAATTTCCGCCCTGCGCTCCATTCTACACGCGTCGGTGCGCTCAGCCGCACTGTCGTACCGCCGGCCGCGCAAGGCCCGGGCGACGGCCGGTGACGCCGCCCGGAGCGGCCAGCACACGGCTGGCCGGCGGTCCTACCGGTAGTTGACGAACTGGACCGCGAACTCGAAGTCCTCCTCGCGGATGAGGCGCTGGATCTCCTGCAGGTCATCGCGGCTCTTGCTGGACACCCGCAGCTCGTCCCCCTGGATCTGGGCCTTCACCGTCTTGGCGCCCTTGTCCCTGATGAGCTTGGAGATCTTCTTCGCGTTGTCCTGGCTGATGCCGTTGGCGATCGTCACGGTGATCTTCGCGAGCTTGCCCGACAGCGCCGGCTCGGAGGCGTCGATCAGCTTCAGCGACAGCGAGCGCTTGACCAGCTTGTCCTTGAAGACGTCCAGCACGGCACTGACCCGCTGCTCGCTGTTGGCCTGCAACTCGATCGCCTCGCCTGACCACCTGATTCCGGCGTCGACGCCCTTGAAGTCGAAGCGGTTGGCGATCTCCTTCGCCGCCTGGTTGAGGGCGTTGTCGATCTCCTGCTTGTCCGGCTTGTTCACGATGTCAAATGAGGATTCCGCGGCCATGAACGCGAGCGTAGCGCATGCGCCAGCCGTCGCGCCCTCCTCCTGCTCAGCCGGCGGTTACGGACACGTGGCTCCCGTGGTGGCCCTTGCGCACGTGGATCCGGGTGGGGATGCGCTGGCGCAGCTCGCTCACGTGGCTGACGATGCCGACCAGGCGGCCGCCCTCGCGCAGGCCGTCGAGGACGGTCATCACCTCTTCGAGGGTGTCCTCGTCGAGGGTGCCGAACCCCTCGTCCACGAACAGTGCCTCCATCGGGGTGCCCGCCGCCTCGGCGGTGACCACGTCGGCGAGCCCGAGCGCGAGTGCGAGGCTGGCCAGGAACGTCTCGCCACCGGACAGCGTCGCCGTGTCCCGGTCCTGCCCGGTCCACGAGTCGCAGGCCAGCAGCCCGAGCCCGGCCCTGGTGTTGCCCTTCCTCGCGTCCGTGTGCGCCAGTGAGTAGCGGCCCGCCGTCATGGCCAGCAGCCGCTGGCTGGCCGCCGCCGCGACCTCCTCAAGCCGTGCCGCCAGCACGAACGACGACAGCGTCATCTTGTACTTGTTGGCCCCAAGGCCGCCGGCCAGGTCGGCCAGCTGCCTGGCCTGGGCCGCGTCGGCGGCGAGCGGCGCCAGCCGGGCCAGTGCCCCGTCGAGCTGGGCCTGCAGGCCGGCCAGCTGCTCAGCGGCGTGCCGGGCCCGGTCCCAGGCGGCTACCGCCGCGTCACGGCGCTGCGCGGCCGCGGCCAGAAGGTCCTTGTGCTCGGCCACCGGGGCGGGTGGCTCGAGGCTCACGTCGAGCTCGGGATCGGCCAGCAACGTGGCGACGGACTCGGCCTCCGCGGCGTGCTCGGCGATCCTCGCGCTCGCCTGCTGGCGCCAGGCACTGTCCCTGAGGGCCGCCCGGGCCACGCTGTCCGGGGCCAGCGCGGGCGCCGGCGGCTGGCCGGCGTCGTCAGCCACCGGGATCTGGCCGAAGCCCGCGGCGGCCGCCGCCTGGATCGACCGCTGCCGTGCCTCGGCCGCCGCCTGGGTCGCGCGGGTCGCCGCCGCCAGCGCGTCGGCCGCCGCGGTGAGCACGTCGGCGAGCCGCCGGGCCGCCTCAAGCGCGGCATCCAGGTCGGCCGCGCCTGCCAGTTCCGCGCGCAGCGCCTGCCGGTGGACGGCAGCCCGCTGCTGCGCTCCTTCCGCCTCGGCCAGCGCGGCCGAGCGCTGCTCGGAGAGCTCGGCCTGCCTGGTGCCCGCGGCCGCGATGGCGGCATCGGTGTCCGCGAGCTCGCGCTGGAGCTCGCCGAGGCGGGCAGCCTGCACCGCCAGCCGGCCTGCCTCGGCCTCCAGGTGCCGCGCGCCGTCCGCCGCTTGTCCAGCGCTGGCGGTGAGGGCCACCAGGTCGTCGGGGACGCTGGCGCCCGCCTCGGCCAGCCGGCCCCGCAGGTCACCGAGCAGCGCGTCCGCCGCGGCCACCTGCTGGCTGGCCTTCTCCGCGTTGCCCGCCGCCTTCCCCGCCTGCAGGTCGGCCTGCTTCTCGGCGTCCGGGCTGACCCAGCTGGCCGACATCTCGCTTGGCTCGGGATGGTCGGGCGAGCCGCACACCGGGCAGGGCGAGCCGTCGACGAGGTTGCGGGCGAGCTCGCCGCTCATCCCCTCGATCCGCTCCTTGCGGATTCGCTCGTACTGTCTGGTCAGGGCCAGTGCCTCGGCCGCGGCGAGGCGATGCTCCTCGGCCGCGCGGTCCCGGGCGGCTCGTCCCCTGACCAGGGCAGCCAGGTCCGCCGCCACCCGTCGCCGCAGGTCGGCCGTGGCCGTGGCCGCGGGCAGGGCGGCCGCCGCCTGGCTTGCCGCGTCGCGCGAGGCCTCGAGGGCGGGACGACTGGTGCGGGTCCGTTCTGACTGGGAAATGAGGCTGGCCAGCGCGGCGGCCAGCTCGCCCGCACGGCCAACGGCGGCCACCGCCGTGGCCTCTTCCTTGATGGCCTGGCCGACCGTCGCGCGCAGCGCCTCCAGCCGCCCGAGCCTGGCCTCCTGGCCACGCGCCGCCGCCTCGAGCACCTTGGCGGCAGCGCCGGCCGGGGCGGCGCCTGCCGGGACCTGCGACCTGGCCTGGGTCGCCGCCTTGCCCGCCCGCTCGGCCGCGGCCGCGGCCCTGGCGGCCTCGTCAAGCACCGGCTCCACCCGGGCGGCCTGGTCGGCGGCGGCCAGCTCGGCCCGCAGCTCCTCCAGGCCGGCGGCGGCCGCAAGCAGCACCTGCTGGCGGCCCGCCGCCTCCGAGCGCCGCCGCTGCCCGCCCGCCAGCCGCTCGGCCGCCGCCAGCGCGGCCTGGGCGTCGTCAAGCTCCTGACCGCGGGCCGCGGCGATGCCCGCGGCGGCCTCCCGCTGTGCCCGCGCGGACCCGAGCAGGCCCGCGGCCCAGCTGGCCTGCCACGGCTCGTCGGCACCAGGCAGGGCGGCGGGGACGGGGACCCCTGCCACCTGGGCGACGCGGGCCATCAGCTGGTCCACCTCGCCGGTCGCGGCCTCGACCGCCCGCGCGGTGGAGACGCGCCAGCCGGCGAGCCACCGTTCCACCGCCTGGAACCGGTCGGTGCCGAACAGCCTTTGCAGGAGGTCCGCCCGGTCGGTTGCGTCCGACTGCAGGAACTTCGCGAACTGCCCCTGCGGGAGCAGGACAACCTGGAAGAACTGCTCCGCGCTCATGCCCATCAGGTGGGCGATCTCGGCGTCTGCCTCGCCGGCCCTGGTCGACTTGTTCTCCCAGGCGCCGCTGGCGCCTGCCTCATCCAGCCGCACCGATGCCTGCGCCCTGGTCGTGCCGCTGCCGTTCTTCTTGGGCCGCTCCCATTCCGGCGAGCGGGTGACCCGCAGCCGCCGGCCGCCAATGGTCAGCTCCAGCTCGACCTCGGTGCGCACGCTGGGAGCGGCGTGATCCGAGCGCAGCCGCCTGGCCTTGCCCCGCTCCCCCGGCACCCGCCCGTAGAGCGCGAACGCTATCGCGTCCAGCAGCGTCGTCTTGCCCGCGCCAGTCTCGCCGTGCAGCAGGAACAGCCCGTCGAGCTCGTCGAACCTGACCTCCTCGGTCCCGGCGAACGCACCGAAGGCCGTCACCCGCAGCCGATGCGGACGCACCTACTGTTCACCGTCCGCGGCGGGACCGCCCGCGCTGGCGAACGCGGTCGCCAGCAGCTCGCGCTCCGGGTCGGTCGGGCCGGTGTTGCGGACGTGCCTGATGAACTCGGCCGCCACCCCGAGGTCGTCCTTGCCCCTGACCCGCTCCCCGTAGGACTGCCCGCTGGCCTGGAGGCCCGCTGGCTTGAACTCCAGCGTCAGGACGTGGGGGAAGCGCCGTCGCAGCCGGTCCATCGCGGCGTCGGGCCGCGCGGCGTCGGTGAGCGTGACGGCGAGGAAGTCACCGGCGTGCCGCTCGTGAGCGGGGCTGGCCAGCAGGTCCTCGATCGTGCCACGCAGCACGCTCAGCCGCCGGTAGACCGGGGCGTCGACTCGCTCGGCCAGCGTCGTCCCGTTCTGGCCCAGCTCGACCAGCCAGCTGCCCTTGCGCTGGCGGGCCTCGGAGAAGGAGTACGGCAGCGGCGAGCCGCTGTAGCGGATGTGCCCGGCGATCACCTGCTGGCCGTGCAGGTGCCCCAGAGCCGCGTAGCTGACCCCATCGAACAGCGCGGCGGGCACGTCGCCGACCCCGCCGACCCTGATGTCCCGCTCGGAGTCGCTGAGCTCGCTCGGGCGGCCGCCCGTCACCCAGGCGTGGGCCAGGACGACCGTGCGCTCCAGCCGCCTGCTGGCGGCGTCGGCCCGCGCTCGCCTGATGGCCTCGCCCAGCACCGCCTGGTGGCTGCTGGCTCCCGGCGCCAGCTCAAGGCCTGGCAGCCCCACCGCGGGCTCGACGTAGGGGATGCCGTAGACGGCCACCGGGCCGTGCTCGTCTTCCAGCAGGACCGGCGAGGCCAGCTGGTCCGGGCGGGTCCGCAGGTGCACCCCGGCCGCGTCGATGAGCGCGCTGCTGAAGCCGAGCCGCCGGGCCGAGTCGTGGTTGCCGCTGATGAGGATCACCCGCGCCCCGGCGGCGCGCAGCCGGAGCAGCGCATCCTCGCAGGCCGCGACCGCGTCGAGCGGCGGGATCGCCCGGTCGTACACGTCGCCGGACACGAGCACCGCGTCCACCCGCTCGGCCCGCGCGGTCTCGACCAGGTGGTCGAGGAAGGCGGCCTGCGCGGCCCGCAGGTCCGCCCGGTGCAGCGAGCGTCCCAGGTGCCAGTCGGAGGTGTGCAGGAACCGCATGGAACGTGACCCTAGCGGTACCGGCCGACATTCGAGCGGGGTCCGTGACGGGTGGGGCGCCAGCAACTCACGGGTGAGGAGGCGGCGTTGCCACCGCCCCCGGGCGGGCTCGGGCCAGCCGCCCGGTAAATTACGCAGTGCAATTCGGCGGATACATGGGATGATGGTGGCACGGGGACGACTAGGGCAACGGTGTAGATAGTTAGCTCTGGAAATGAATCGTCAGCGACTGGTGTTGAGAAGACTCGGCGCGCAACTTCACGGGGACGGTGATCACTTCAGCATGCACAGTGCTGTGCCTGAGACCAGCAAGGCCGGCGGGCCGCCGGCCAGCGATAGTCCGGTTACCAATCCAAGCGAGCAGCGGTGGGTCCGCCGGCTGGCCGTGTACTGCTGGCGCCAGCAGCGCGCGGTGGTCATCTCGGTCGTCGGCACCCTGGTCGCCACCGCGGCGACCCTGGTGATCCCGCTGCTGCAGCGCAGCGTCATCGACAACGTGATCGTAGCGCGCCGCGAGTCGGTATGGCCGCTGGCCATCGGGCTGCTGATCGCGGCGGCGGTGAACTTCGGCGGCGTCTTCGCCCGGCGGTACTGGGGCGGCAAGATCGCCCTGGACGTCCAGCATGACATGCGCACCGAGCTGTTCTCCTCGCTGTCCAAGCTCGACGGCGCGCGCCAGGACGAGATCCACACCGGGCAGCTGGTGGGCCGCTCGATCTCCGACCTGAACATGGTGCAGGGCACGCTGCAGATGATGCCGCTGTCCATCGGAAGCATCTTCTTGTTCATCTTCTCGCTGATCATCATGCTGATCTTGTCGCCGCCGCTGACGCTGGTGGCGGCCGCCGTCATCCCGGCCCTGTGGCTGATCGCCCGGGCCTCCCGCAAGCGGCTGTTCCCCTCGAGCTGGCACGCACAGCAGCAGGTCGGCGAGGTAGCAGGGATCGTCGAGGAGGCCATCGGCGGGGTCCGGGTGATCAAGGGGTTCGGCCAGGAAGAGCAGGAGATGCAGCGCCTTGAGCTGGCGAGCGAGGCCCTGTTCGCCTCAAGGCTGCGCACCATCAGGCTCACCGCCAGGTACAACCCGGCGCTGACCGCGATTCCGCTGCTCGGGATGCTGGGGGTGCTTGCGTTCGGCGGGTGGCTGGCTATCCGCGGCGACATCACGCTGGGCACGTTCCTGGCCTTCTCCTCCTACCTGGCGGCGATGGCCGGCCCGGTCCGGGTCCTCACCGGCTTCGTCACCATGGGCCAGGAGGCGCGGGCCAGCGTCATCCGGGTCTTTGAGGTCATTGACTCCAAGCCGGTGATCACCGACAAGGCGGGCGCGATCGACCTGCCCGCGGACGCCAACGGCATCGAGTTCGACGACGTGAGGTTCGGCTACGTGCCGTCGCAGCCGGTGCTGCGCGGGCTGTCGCTGCGGATCCGGCCCGGGGAGACCGTCGCGGTGATCGGCGCGTCCGGCTCGGGCAAGTCGACGCTGTCGCTGCTGCTGCCCCGGTTCTATGACGTGCGCGGCGGCGCGGTGCGGATCGGCGGGCACGACGTCCGCGACGTCACGCAGCAGTCGCTGCGCGAGGCGATCGGCATGGTGATGGAGGAGAGCTTCCTGTTCTCCGACACGGTCCGGGCCAACATCGCCTACGGGCGGCCGGACGCCACCACCGAGCAGGTCGTCGCGGCCGCGAGGGCGGCCGAGGCGGATGAGTTCATCCGCGAGCTGCCGCAGGGCTATGACACCGTGGTCGGCGAGCAGGGCCTGACGCTGTCCGGCGGGCAGCGCCAGCGGGTCGCCCTGGCGCGGGCACTGATCACCAACCCCAGGCTGCTGCTGCTCGATGACGCCACGTCGGCCGTCGACCCGCGCATCGAGGCGGAAATCCACGCCACGCTGCACCGGGTCATGGAAGGCCGGACCACGCTGCTGATCGCGCACCGCCGGTCGACGCTGAACCTGGCCGACCGGATCGCGGTGATGGACTCCTCGGGCCAGCTCGCCGACATCGGCACCCACGCTGAGCTCCAGCAGCGCTGCGAGCTCTACCGGACGCTGATCTCCGGTCCCGGCGACGACGCTGAAGGGCTTGACGCGGGCGAGATGCCCGTGGTCGGCGCGGCAGCGGGTGGCGGCCTTGCGCGGGAACGTCCGGCTTCGGCGGACAGCAACCGGGCCACCGGGGACCTGATGGAGCGGGCCGGCGGGAGCCTGGGCGGCGGCGGGGGCCGCGGCCCTGGCGGGCGCGGCGGCGGGGGCCGCGGCGGCGGGGCGGCCCGGATCGACGGGATGATCGGCAGCGTGCCGCCGAGCGAGGAACTGCTCGCGGCGGTCGACGCGCTCCCGCCGGCCAGCGACAAGCCCCGGGTCGACATCGCGCGGGCACGCGCGGGCGACCGGAGCTTCGCGCTGCGCAAGCTGCTCAAGCCGCTGGCGATCGCGCTGGTCGCCGGGCTGGTCCTGGACGGCCTTGACGCGGCCGCGAACCTCGCGCTGCCGGCCCTGGTGCGCGGCGGCATCGACCACGGCATCGAGGTCAAGGCGTTCTCCGCGGTCGTGCTTGTCTCGGTGATCGGGCTGGCGATCGTGTTCGCTGACTGGCTGGTCAACATCGCCGAGGCGCTGGTCGTCGGGCGCAACGGCGAGCGGCTGCTGTTCACCATGCGGGTCAAGATCTTCGCCCAGCTGCAGCGGCTGGGGCTGGACTACTACGAGCGTGAGCTGTCAGGGCGGATCATGACCCGCATGACGTCGGACGTGGACGCGCTGTCGTCGTTCCTGCAGACCGGCCTGGTCACCATGGTCAGCTCGCTGCTCACGTTCATCGGCGTGCTCATCGCCATGCTGGTCATCAACGTGCGGCTGGGACTGTTCGTGCTGGCGATCATTCCGGTGCTGGTGGTGGCCACGGTCATCTTCCGCAGGAAGTCCTCCCGGGCCTACAACGAGGCCCGCGAGCGGGTGTCGGTCGTCAACGCCGACCTGGCCGAGAACGTGGCCGGGCTGCGGGTGACCCAGGCGTTCCGCCGTGAGGGCGAGAACCGGTCCAGGTTCGCCGACCGGTCGTTCGGGTACCGGCAGTCGCGGCTGCGGGCGCAGAAGTACATCGCGCTGTACTTCCCGTTCGTGCAGACGCTGTCCACCGTGGCCGGCACGCTCGTGCTGGTGCTCGCGGTGAGCCAGGTGCGCTCGGGCGCGCTGACCGCCGGGGCGCTGATCGCCTACCTGCTGTACGTGGACATGGTGTTCTCCCCGGTGCAGCAGCTGTCGCAGGTGTTCGACGGCTACCAGCAGGCGGCCGTGTCGCTGTCGCGGATCAAGGAGCTGCTGCGGCTTGAGACGACCGTGCCCGCCGCGCCCGAGCCGGTGGTGATCGGTGACGGCGACCGGCTGGCCGGCGTCATCGAGCTGCGTGACGTGCGGTTCTCCTATGGCACCGGGCCAGTCGTGCACGGGAAGGCGGAGGCGGAGGCGATGGCCTCGCTCGGCGCGGCGGCCGCGCCGGCCGATTCTGGCTCGCCCGAGGTGCTGCGGGACGTGTCGTTCACGGTCGCGCCGGGCGAGACGGTCGCGCTGGTCGGGCAGACCGGGGCGGGCAAGTCCACGATCGTGAAGCTGATCGCCCGGTTCTACGACGTGACCGGGGGCGCCCTGCTGGTCGACGGGATGGACGTCCGGTCCTACGACCTGACCTCCTTCCGGCACCGGCTAGGGGTCGTCCCGCAGGAGTCGTACCTGTTCAGCGGCACGGTGGCGAGCAACATCGCCTACACAAGGCCGGACGCCTCAGCGGACGAGGTCGAGGCGGCGGCCCGCGCGGTGGGAGCGCACGAGATGATCGCCAGGCTGCCCGGCGGCTATGAGCACGAGGTCGGCGAGCGGGGCAGGAACCTGTCGGCCGGCCAGCGACAGCTCATCGCCCTGGCCAGGGCCGAGCTCGCCGACCCGGACATCCTGCTGCTTGACGAGGCGACGGCCGCACTCGACCTGGCGTCCGAGGCGGCCGTGACCCGGGCCACCCGGCAGCTGTCGGCGGCCAGGACCACGATCGTCGTCGCGCACCGGCTGACGACCGCGGCCCGCGCCGACCGGATCGTCGTGATGGACCACGGCCAGGTGGCCGAGATCGGCCCCCACGAGGAGCTGCTCTCCCGCGACGGCGTCTACGCCGGCCTGTGGGCCGCCTTCGTCGGGGACGCCGAGTACGCGGCCTGACCGCGCCGGGGGCGGCCCGAGCGGGCCGCGATGGCTAGCCGCCCCCGGCCGGGTGACCGGGCTCGTCCTGTGGCCGAAGACAGGACCAATGGGCTGTTAGCCATCCGTAAGGCACATTGCGGGCGCCGGGGGGCGGATCTAGGCTGACGTGGTGGCTGCTGCGAGCGACACCCCCGGCGTCCTTGAGCGCGGGCGCGACATGAGCGACGCGGAACTGGCGCGCAAGGCGGACTGGATCCGGCTGCAGGCGATCGCGCTGATCGCGCAGGCTGGCCTGGGCCACTACTCCTCGACCTTCTCCTGCGCGGAGATCCTCGCGACGCTGTACTACCACGCGCTGCGGCTGCGGCCCGCCGACCCGGCCTGGCCCGATCGCGACCGGTTCCTGCTGGGGAAGGGGCACGTGGCGACCGGCCTGTGGCCGGTGCTTGCGGACCTGGGGTACTACCCGCCGCAGTGGCTGTCGCGGTTCGGCCAGGTGGGATCACCGCTGAATGACCATCCGAACATGAAGCTGGCCCCGGGGATCGACTTCTCCTCGGGGTCGCTGGGGCACAACCTGTCGGTCGGGGCGGGGATGGCCTACGCCGGGCGGCTGGCCGGGCGCGACTACCGGGTGTTCGTGCTGACCGGCGACGGCGAGCTGCAAGAGGGCCAGGTGTGGGAGGCCGCGATGGCCGCCTCGCACTACCAGCTGGGCAACCTGGTGGCGATCGTCGACGCGAACGGCTTCTCTGGCTCCGGGCCGACGTCGGAGGCGATGAACATCGAGCCGATTGGCGCGCGGCTCGCGGCGTTCGGCTGGCAGGTGGCCGAGGTCGACGGGCACGACACCGGGGCGCTGAAGCGGACGCTCGGGTCGCTGCCGGCCCCCCAGGCCGGCCTGCAACCGGTGGCGGTCATCGCGCGGACCCGCAAGGGCCACGGCGCCGGGCTGTTCGCCAGGCAGCCGCAGGCCTGGCACCTGGGCCTGCTGACCGACGAGCAGCGGGCCGACGTCGAGGCCGAGATCGGCGCGCGGATGGAGCTGATCCCATGAGCTCGCCCGATCCGAGCGCCAAGATGGTCGACGTCTTCAGCGACATCGAGCGGGAGACGGCGCTGGCCGCCAACCCGGCGGGCTACGCGGTCACCGAGCTGGCGGCCCTCGATCCGCGGGTGGTGACGCTGACCGCGGACCTGTCCAACACACTGGCCGAGTTCCGGGAGAAGTTCCCCCGCCGGTACATCGAGCTGGGCATCGCCGAGACGAACTCGGTGTCCTTCGCGGCGGGGCTTGCCGCCTGCGGGCTGATGCCGTACATCTTCTCGATGGCGCCGTTCGGCGTGCTGAAGACGGCCGAGCAGCTGCGCACCGACGTGGACTACAACCACCTGCCCGTTCGCCTCGTCGGCCGGCTGTCCGGCCTGGCGATGGGGTACTTCGGTACGAGCCACTACGCGGTCGAGGACATCGCCATCGCCCGGACGCTGAACAACACGGTCGTCGTGGCGCCCGCCGACGCCGCCTCGACCGTCGCGCTCATGCGGCTGGTCGCCACCGTCGACGCCCCGGCCTACATCAGGATCGCGGAGGACCCGCCGCCCGCGTACGCCCAGCCGCCCGCGCCCGAATTCGGCCAGTGGCCACGGCTGACGACTGGCAGCGATGTCACCATCGCCGCGCACGGCATGGGCGTCGGACTAGCGGTGCGGGCCGCATCGCTGCTGGCGGAGCGCGACGGCGTGCAGGCAGAGGTCCTCGACGCCGCCTTCCTCAAGCCGTTCGACTCCCGCGCCCTGCTGCGGAGCGCGGCGAAGACCGGCAAGGTGCTCACCGTCGAGGACCACAGCATCGTCGGCGGCCTGTGCTCGCTGGTCGCGGAGGCGGTGGCCAGTCACCGGGTGCCAGCGGAGGTGGCCCAGCTGGCGCTGCCCGCCGCCGACCTCGAGGTGGGCGTTCCCGCCGAGTTGTACGAGCACTACGGCCTCACCGTCGAGGGCGTCGCCCGCAAGGCCCTCGCCCTGGCGAGGGGCGAGGCCACCCGATGACCAAGCCACTCCTTCCCCCTCAGGAGGCAGCATGAGCCAGGACGGCCCGCAGGAGCTCAGGGACGCGCTGCAGCAGCTGCGCGACGTGCTGGCCGGAGACGGCTACGACCTGGACTGGGCGCTGAACGCCCGCAACGAGGTCGCGGTCAGGGTCTTCGCCGGGCCTGACGCCTGCGCCGACTGCCTGGTGCCGCGGCCGATCATGGCCGCGATCCTCAGCGACGCGCTCAGCCCGACGCCCTACACCCTTGAGTCGATCGAGCTGCCGTCGGGCAGCACGCGCTAGCGAAAATCGCCGGCACGACCGGCCGGCCGTCCGCAGGGCTCATGCGCGGCAACCCCTAACGTCAGGAGCAAACTAGATAATGCTCCTTACATTAGCCGGTCATCCCGGCGGGAGGCCAGCAGGGCCTTCTGGTTCCTCCTCGTCAGGGAGCGACCCAGAAGGGATCGCCGTTCAGGACCCGGCTGGCGAGGTAGAAGGTCGCGAGCGCCTTGTTCTTCGCGGTCTCCTGGGCCGCCGGAACCCAGGCCACATGGCGGTTCGTCCTGATCATCGTGGTGCCGCCCGCGGTGCTCGAGCGGAAGGGGTACTCGTCGCACACCTCACCGGCCCTGGGGGGCGAGCCGACGGCCGGCCGGGCGCAGACGGCGTTGTAGTTCGCGACCTGCCGGGCGGGGCTGGTGATCCGCCGCAGCGGGTGGCCGCTGCCCGGACGCCCCTCGTGGGCCGGGCCGTGCTGCGCCGCCTTGATGTTGCCGATCACCCCGGCCAGCCCCCGCATGGCGGTGAAGTAGGGGACGTAGGCGGGGAACACGCACCCGGCGGGCACGCCAGGCAACTCGTCGTCGCACCGGTAGCTGATCGGGGCCCGGTAGGAGTAGCCGCCGGGCTTGTCGCCTGCCCGGGTGAACGAGAGCACGTAGCGGCTGGCGGCGACGTCGGCCTTGCCCTTGGGCACGGCGTCGCGGTAGTGGATGACGCCGCTGGCTCCCGGGCGGATGACGCCGCCCGGCGGGAACTGCCCGGCCGCCGAGCAGGGCCTGGGGCAGGAGACCGCCAGCCCCAGGCGGACGCCGGACCCGGCGGCCGTCACGCGGACATCGCTGATCGTGATCCGCTCGGTGAAGTCACGGCTCCGGCTGCTGAGCTGGAAGGAGTGGGTGAGGTCGAACTTGACCGCGCCGACCGCCTTGCTCCCGCGCAGGACGGACACCGTGACAGCGACCCGGAAGCAGAACCTGGTCCTGTCGTAGGAGTTCAGCCCCGGCTTGCAGGTGACCGCGGGCGCGGCCGCCCTGGCCTTGGCCGCCGCGGCCGGGGCGGCCAGCGCCGCCCGGGCCATGCCCGCGTCCGTAACCGCCCCGCCGTCCGTAACCGCCCCGCCGCCGGCCACCGCGGCGGCGAAGACCGCCGGCCCGACAACGGCCGCGGCGAAGGCAGCCGCGGCAAAGATAACGGCACCCGCGACCGCGCCTGCGAGCCGAGCCCCGGCCAGCCCCCGCGAGATCATCACGCTCATGAATCCGCCCCCCACACGGCGCAGTCTCGCACGACTGGTGGCAGGGCACAACGGACGCCCATTCCGGCGCGTCCACGCTGACAAGCCGGCATATCCGGCTTGATTCACCCTTGATCGCCCGGCGGGCCAGTATCAGGCTCAGGAATGCGGGGCGAGCTCGCCGCGGGGCGAGGAAGGGGCCGGTGAGACCGAGCATGAGAGCCGTTCTGTGCGAGGGAACACAAGCCTTCGTGGCGGAGGTTCCTGACCCCGCCCCCGCCCAGGACGAGGTCATCGTCGAGGTTGACGCCTGCGGCCTGTGCGGCTCGGACGTGCACGCCCTGCAAGGCGGCCAGGTGACGCCGGGGCAGGTACTCGGGCACGAGTTCAGCGGGCGGATCGCCGCGCTGGGACACGAGGTGACCGGATGGCAGGAGGGGCAGCCGGTGGCGGCGTCGCCCCTGGGGTCCTGCGGCAAGTGCCGGATCTGCGCGCGAGGGCTGCCGTTCCGGTGCGAGGCGGCGGCGAACATCGGTATCACAAGGCCGGGCGCGTACGCCCAGTACGTGGCGGTGCCGGCCCGGCAGCTTGTGGCGCTGCCCGCCGGCTTGCCAGTCGAGATTGGATCGCACGCGGAGCCGCTGTCGGTGGCGCTTGCAGCGGTGTCGCTAGCGCGGGTCGGGCCGGGCGATCCGGTCCTCGTCTACGGCGTGGGCCCCATCGGGCTCTACGCCGTCATGGGGCTGCGGCTGGCCGGGGCCGGGCCGATCGTGGCGGCGGGGCGGTCGCCGGGCCGTCGCGAGGCGGCCGCCGCGGTGGGGGCGGACGTGGTGCTTGACACCCGCCAGACTCCGGTCGCCTCGTATGCCGAGCAGTCAGGGACGAGGTTCGCGGCGGTGCTCGAGTGCTCGGCGTCGCCGGGGGCCTTCACCGAGGCGATGAGCGTGACCGAGCCGGGCGGGACGGTGGTGGAGGTGGCGCTGACGCCTGAGGCCCCGTCGCTGCCGCTGTTCGGCCTGCTCAGCGAGGGACTGCACCTGGTCGGGGCGTGCGCGTTCTCCGACGAGACCTACCGGTCCGCCGTCGCCCACCTGGCCAGCGGGCGGGTGCCGGTGCAGCGGCTGGTCAGCGAGCGGGTGACCCTCGAGGCGACCCCGCAGGCGCTGGTCCGGCTGCGCACCCCCGGCTCGGCGGTGCGAGTCATCTCCCGGCCGCAGGCCGCCGACCCGGGTAGCGCATCCCCCCTTGCGCAGAACGTCAGGGACTAGCTGTCGCAGGCAAAGGAGAGCAGCGATGGAGGACTTCGCCGGCCGGACGGCGGTCATCACCGGCGCGGGCAGCGGCATGGGCAAGGCGTTCGCCCTGCGCTGGGCGGCCGAGGGGATGAACGTCGTGCTTGGCGACATCGAGCAGGACGCGCTCGACGCCACCGTGGCCGAGATCTCGGCCGGCGGCGGCCAGGTGGTCGGCGTCCGGACGGACGTGTCCTCGCCGAAGGACATCGGCGCCCTGGCCGACGCGGCGGAGGCGGCCTTCGGGCCCGTCCACCTGGTGCACAACAACGCCGGGGTCGAGGGCTACCTGGACGGGCCGATCTGGGCGGCGACCGAGCGGGACTGGGAGTGGACGGTGGGCGTGAACTTCTGGTCGGTGGTGCACGGGGCCCGGGCGTTCGTGCCGCGCATGCTCGCGCACGGCCAGCAGGGGCACATCGTCAACACCTGCTCGATGACCTCGGTCACGGCGGCCACCAACATGTACGGGATCACCAAGCACGCGACGATCGCACTGTCTGAGGTGCTGTGGGACGATCTGCGGCGCATCGGCGCGCCCATCGGCGTGACGGCGCTGTGCCCGGGCACGATCGCGACCAACCTGTTCCGCGGCTCAAGGAACCGGCCCGCCGCGCTGACCGACGAGGGCGGCGGCATCTCCGCCGAGGGCAGGCAGCTGCGGGACCGCATGCACCTGGTCCTGGCGGCGGGCATGCCCCCGGCCGAGGTCGCGGCCAGGGTCGTCGACAGGGTCCGGGCCGGCGTCCGCGCCGAGGACCCCGGCCCGTACCTGCTGACCGACCATGACTGGGACGCCCAGGTGATCGCCCGCCACCAGGCGATCATCGCCAGCGTGGCGGGCGGCCAGCGGCAGGAGGACGCGCGGTGAGCGGGCGGTTCGACGGGAAGGTGGCGGTCGTCACCGGGGCCGCGGCCGGGTTCGGGCTCGAGGTGTCGACCCGGCTGGCCGCGGGCGGCGCCCGGGTTGTCATGGTCGACCGGGCGGCCGGCCAGCTGCAGGCGACGGCAGGCAGCCTCGGCCAGCTAGGCGTGGTGGCGGACGTGTCGCAAGAGGCCGACGTGGATGCCTACGTGGCCGCGGCGGTGACCGCCTACGGCCGGATCGACCTGTTCCACAACAACGCCGGCATCGAGGGCCGGATGGCTCCGATGACGGAGCTGGACGTGGCGGACTTCGACCGGGTGATGGCGGTCAACGCGCGCGGCGTCTTCCTCGGCCTGCGCGCCGTGCTTCGCGTCATGAAGCCCCAGCGATCGGGCGCGATCGTCAACACCGCGTCGATGGCGGCGATCAAGGGCGCGGCCACCTTCTCCCCCTACATCGCCTCCAAGCACGCCGTCCTCGGGCTGACCAAGAGCGCGGCCCTGGAGGGCGCGCCTCATCGCATCCGGGTCAACTGCGTCGCCCCCGGCCACATCGACACGAGGATGGCCCGCGACCTGACCAGGCAGATCAACCCCGACGACCCGGAGGGCGCGTTCCGTGAGGTGTCCGCGAGCGTGCCGCTGTACGGCCGGTACGGAACGGCGAGCGAGGTCGCCAGCCTGGTGCTGTTCCTCCTTTCTGACGAGGCGGCCTACATTTCCGGCTCGCTGCACCTGATCGACGGGGCGCTGAATGCCGGGTAGTAACGTGGGCGGGTGATCTACCGGGGGCTGTACCAGGGCGTGCTGCGACATGTGCCGCCGGAGGCGGCCCACCGGCTCGGCTTCGGGCTGATCAAGAGCGCGGCCGAGGTCCCAGGCGGAACCGCGCTGCTTCGCCTGGCGCTTGCCCCCAGGGACCCCGCGCTGCGCGTGCGCGCCCTCGGCCTGGACTTCCCCGGGCCCCTCGGGCTGGCGGCGGGCTTTGACAAGAATGGCGAGGGACCGGTCGCGCTTGCCGCCCTCGGGTTCAGCTTCGTCGAGGTCGGCACCGTCACGGCCAGGCCGCAGCCCGGCAACCCCAGGCCCCGCATGTTCCGGTTCCCGCACGAGCGTGCCCTGGTCAACCGGATGGGCTTCAACAACCAGGGCGCCGCCGCCCTCGCCGCGCGCCTGCGCCACCTGCGCGCCACCACCAGCGACCCGCCGATCATCGGGGTCAACATCGGCAAGACGAAGGCCGTCGCCGAGCGGGACGCCGTCGGCGACTACGTGACCAGCGCGCAGATCGTCGCCGACGTCGCGGACTACGTGGTCGTCAACGTGAGCTCGCCGAACACGCCGGGCCTGCGGGACCTGCAGCAGGCCTATAAGCTCCTCCCCCTGCTCCGTGCGGTTCGCACCGCGCTGGATGAGGCCTCCCCCCGGCGCCGCGTGCCGCTGCTGGCGAAGATCGCCCCCGACCTGGCGGACGACGACATCGACGCGATCGCCGACCTCGCCCTCGGCATCAGCCTCGACGGCCTGATCGCGACCAACACCACGATCACCCGCGACGGCCTGCGCGACCGCGGCGCGGTCGAGCGCGCGGGGGCCGGCGGCCTGTCAGGCGCCCCGCTGAAGGCCCGCTCGCTCGAGGTGCTCAAGCGCATCCGCGCCCGCACCGGTGACTATCTCTGCCTCATCGCGGCCGGCGGGATCGAGACCGCCCAGGACGCGGCCGAGCGCCTCGACGCCGGGGCGACCTTGCTCCAGGCCTACACGGCGTTCATCTACCAGGGGCCGTTCTGGCCCGGGCGCGTCCAGCGGGCGCTGGCCGAGCGGGGGCCAGACCACAAGGGGCCGTAAAGCGGTTGTGGCCGGTGGGACAAGCCAGGCAAAGCCGCCCGCGTCCCCCTTGCGGCAGCCGGCCGGCCGCAGCAGGCTCATAGTGTGCCAGAGCAGCCCAGCGCACCCGTGGTCATCCCCGCTCCCGAGCCAGGCCTGACGCCACAGGCGCTCGTCGCCCGGGCCAGGGCGCTGATCCCCGACGTCCTCGCGCAGGCGGACGAGGCGGAGCGGACCGGCCGTCACACGCGGGAGCTCGACCAGAAGTTCACCGCGGCCGGCTTCTACCGGATGCTTCAGCCCAGGCGCTTCGGCGGCTACGCCGTCGACATGCGAACCTACTGGCAGGTCATGCTGCACGTGGCCGAGGGCGACCCGGGTACCGCGTGGGGGCTGTGCCTGGGCGCGCACCACGCGCAGGGCGTCGGCTCGTTCTTCTCCGAGCAGGGCCAGATCGAGCTGTTCGGGCCGGCGGGCGACTTCAAGTGCCCGCACCGCGCCGCGCCGATGGGCACCGCGACCCCGGTCGACGGCGGGTACGTCGTCAGCGGCCAGTGGGACTACTGCTCCGGCGTCGGCCACGCGACCCACTTCATGGCCAACACCCTCGTGCCCGGGCGTGAGGCCGCGGGGCTGCTGACAATCTGCACCCCCATAGAGAACGTCACCGTCATCGCCGACTGGGGCGATGGCAGCATCCTCGGGATGAACTCAAGCGGCTCCAACTCGGTGCGGGCCGACGACGTCTTCGTCCCCGGCCACTGCACCTGCTCCGGTGACTGGACGCACCACACGACCAGGGCCGCCCCTGGCATGTACCTGCATGACGACCCGATGTTCTGCGGCCGGATCTACGCCATGTACCACGCCGGCCTGGTCATCCCGGTCATCGGCGCCGCGCGCGGCGCGCTTAACGCCTACGAGGAGATCATCCGCACGAAGAAGACCTACTTCCCGCCGCAGGTCCCGCGGTACACGACGCAGGAGTACCAGCGGCACTACGGGCAGGCCCGCGCGCTGGTCGAGTGCGCCGAGGCCATCGTCTTGCAGTGCGGGGACCGGTACACCGACCTGGCCCGACGCTGGCACGCGAGCGGGCAGCCGTTCACCCGCGAGGACGACGCGGCGATGTACGCGATGATCCAGAAGGCCGCGCACCTGGCGATGGAGGCGACCCGCGAGCTGTTCGGCGCGGCGTCAAGTTCCGCCGCCAGGCGCGGCGCGCGGATGCAGCGCCTGTACCGGGACATGTCCGTCTACCTCGGCCACATCAGTGCGCGCCATGACATCGTGGCCACCGAGGTCGCTAGGATGCACTTCGGCCTCGAGGATGATTTGTTCTAGTAGCCGAGGAGACCAGGGATGGCGGCAGGGCAGGAGACCGCGGACGAGACGGGGCGCGAGGCCCTGGTCATCGCGGAGCAGGGTCATTTCTTCAGCGCGCTCGCGGAGGTGGAGCACGAGTCGGGCACGTCCGTCGCCGGGATGCACGTGCAGTACCAGATCCCGGCCGACGTCCGGCATGACCCGCTGATCCTGGTCCACGGTGGCGGCGGGCAAGGGCTTGACATGCTGGCGACACCGGACGGGCGGGAAGGCTGGGCGACGCTGTTTCTGCGCCGGGGATTCCCGGTGTACGTGGTGGACCGGCCGGGCATGGGGCGCTCGCCGTACCACCCGGCGGTCTACGGGCAGCAGGGACCGCCTGCGGTCTACGGCGGGCTGGTCGCGGGCTTCGCGGGACCAGCGCCCGACGGGCTGCCCGAGCACACCCAGTGGCCGGGTGACGGCTCCAGGCAGGACCCGGCGCTCGCGCAGTTCCTCGCGGGACAGGAGTCGTCGCCGGGAAACCTGGTGGCGACGCATGAGGCCATGCGGGACGGCGCCGCGGCCCTGCTCGACCGGATCGGCCCGTCGATCGTGCTGACGCACTCCATGGGCGGCCCGTTCGGGTGGCTCGCCGCGGACGTCCGCTGGGACCAGGTGCGGGCCATCGTCGCGGTCGAGCCGCTGGGGCCGCCATTCGTGCTGCTGCCGGGAATCGGTAAGGTCCGGTACGGCCTGACCGCGGTCCCGGTGTCCTACGGGACGGATGAGGTCGGCGGGGAGGCCAAGCTGACGCTGGGCGACCTGCCGGTCGCGGTCGTCACCGCGGAGTCGTCCGGGCACGGGCCCGCCGACCGGGAGACCGCGGACTACCTGCGGCGATGCGGCGCCCGGGTGACCGAGATGCGCCTGGCGGAGCTGGGGATTCGCGGCAACGGCCACGCGATGATGCTGGAGCGGAACAACGACGAGATCGTCACCGCGATCACCAACTGGATCAGCGGCGTTCTGCCCGACCGGGCCTGAGCCCGCCCTGCATGCACATTCTGTCACAAATACGGCCTTGACGGCTGCATAGCGTATTTATTACTCTATGCAGTGTCACGGTTACAGAACGGAGGAATGTTGTGAGCGAAAACTCCGACGACACCTGGGCCCGCTAGCGGGTCCGACCGGCGCTAGCTCTGCGTCCGCCGTCACGCGGAGCACAGGGGCCGCAGCGCCCGAGTCCAGCGGGGCAACTCATCCAGGGCGGCACTATGGCCATCAACCGTTGACGCGGCTCACCCAGAGCACCGTGCCTGAGGCGGAGTAGACGCGGACGTAGCCGTCGTTCCCCACATCCAGGTAAGCCCCGTCGTTCGGCTCGGTCCCGGTGTTCCATACGCCCGTGCCGGATTGGTTGTAGAGCACGAAGTTCCCGTCCCCCTGCATGGAGGCGTAGGTCACGGGCACGGTCTCGCCCGCGGTACCGCTGTACCACTCGGTGGCGCCTGAACTGTTGCGGAGCACGAGGTTCCCGTCGCTTTGCATGGCCAGCGAGTAGTCGCCGCTGCACGAGGCGAGCGCCTGGCCGGCCGTCAGCACTTGAGCGGCCGTCAGCGTGCCGCATCCGCCACGGGCCGGTGCGGACGTCGGGGGGGCAGTTGCTGGCTGCGTACTGGCGCGGGCCGACTGGCTCGCAGGACCCGACGGCTGAGCGCCGGGCAGCGCAGTGGCCGGAGGCGAGGACACGGGCTGGGGCGACGCCGACGGTGTTCGCGCCGTCGGCGTCGGCTTGGGGGGGCGGGTCGTGGTGGAGGAATCCGTCTGCGCGGGCAAGGCAGCCTGAAGACCCGGTGCAGACTGGCCGACCTGCTGGATGGCCGCCTGACTGCCGGACTGGTGGGTCGCCCAGAGCGAGCCGCCCAGCACGACGACGGGAGCGGCAACGGCTATCGTCACTAGTCGCCTGCGCCGCGGCTTACGGGCTGGCTGGCCGGCTGGCTCCGGGTCAGCAACGTCCCCGGCCTGAGGGCCTGCCCGCTCCGCCGACGACGGCCGGCTTGAAGCCCCCGCCTGGTATGACGAGCCGCTAGGAGCCTGGAGCCCGGCGGCCTGTAGCCCGGCGGCCAGGTGTGCGACGGCCTGGGGCGCAGCGGCAGCTTCCGTGAGCATCTGGAAGGCCGCCTCCGCAGTGGGCCGGGCAGCCGGGTCGCGGTTCAGCAGGGCCATGATGGCCCGCGTGTTCGGCCCGCCGTTCCCCGGCGGCGCGGGATCCTGGGTGGCTATCGCGGTTACCGTCGAGGCGACGCTGCCGCACTTGTCGTACGGCCCCGCCCCCTCCGCGGCGGCGTACAAGGTCAGGCCGAGCGACCACAGGTCGGAGGCGGCCGTGCCCGGATCGCCCTGGACCCGCTCCGGAGCCGAGTAGGCCAGCGTCCCCATGACCATTCCGCTGCGGGTGAGCGAGGGATCACCGTCGATGGTCGCGACGCCGAAGTCGGTAAGGACCGCCCGCCCGCCGCCGGTCAGCAGCACGTTGCTGGGCTTCACGTCACGGTGCATGACCCCGACGGCGTGCGCCGCCGCCAGCGCCGACAGCAGGTCCTGGCCCATCCGCGCCACGATGTGGGGCGGCAGCGGCCCCTGCTCACTGATGACCCGGTCGAGGGAGCGCCCTGGCACGAACTCCATCACAATCCACGGAGAATCAAGGTCCTCCACCACGTCGAACACCGTGGCCACCGCCGGGTGGCTGAGGCGCGCCGCACTGCGAGCCTCGCGCAGCTGCCGCTGCTGAAGCTCGTCCCTTTCGGCCTGGTCGAACTCCCGCGGGAAGACAATCTCCTTCAAGGCCACGTCCCGGTCAAGGAGCTCGTCCCGGGCACGCCACACCCGGCCCATGGACCCCCTCCCGATCGCCGTGGCCAGCCGGTAGCGCCCGCCAATCAGCCGACCAGACGATTCAGGTTGGCCTTCAGCGGGCGCGCGCCGGTGCCGCGACTGGCCGACCCCGCTCCCCTGGGGAGCCGTTGGGATGCTCCCAGGCGACTCACCGGGCCGACGGCGCGGAACGTCCGCGCCATCCTTACCTGGCTCCGCCATGCCGTGGTCGAGTGCCATTGCCTACCGTGCCGCCTTCCCTTTAATCGCTCTCGCAAGAAATTCCATGCCAGCCGCGGCGATGAGGACTTAGCAGGAAAGATCGTGGTTACGCAGTGAGAGCCTAGCAGTGGCGGTCCGCCTATCGCTCGCCAGTCCGGCTCGAAGCCGCCCGAGACTCGCGCCTCGTCAATTAAGCATCTATCAGAGATTTATCAGCCGTCGATCGGACGTTAATCCGGCGCCGGCTGGCCTCGCGGCCGGCGCGAAGAAGGACCCGGCAACGCGGGCCGGGCGACCTCAGTCGTAGCCTCAGCCTCAGTAGCCCCACCCAGCACACCCAGTCATCGTTGAGGGGGGCTACCGCCGGATTCCCCAGTGATGGCGCCTAAGGGCGGCTCAGGCATCATGCGAAATTGCTGAAAAGATGCAGAGCAGGCCCTAATGAAGCCCATAGCGAATAGACCGAGTCGGCCACCCAGGCCTTAATAGACACCGGCTTGGCCCGTCTCTGAGCCCAATGGCACCGGGCAATCGGACAAGGGCAGTGGCTAGCAGTAAGCCAAAAAGAGGAGGGTCTAAGCAGGTGGGTGAGGTCTTCACGTTTGGGGCTAGCCTGGGGAAACGCGGCTCGTGGTGATTGGTGGCCACAGGTTAAGCGGGGTTTGGCCAC
>Ga0335075_10000726_pt1 | contig 56054 bp, 51 predicted proteins | sample Lox_Sample_24_FD_206723 | JGI IMG/M metagenome (GOLD analysis project Ga0335075, IMG submission 206723) | Soil microbial communities from Loxahatchee National Wildlife Refuge, Florida, United States - Lox_Sample_2.4 | ecosystem: Environmental > Terrestrial > Soil > Wetlands | place: USA... | reverse complement strand
GGGACGCAGGCCCTGTCCTGTGCCTACCAGAGCTTCACGATCAACTACGCCGCGGACCTGACCGCGTCGGTCGACGGCACCGCCGTCACCGGTGTGCTCGCCGAGGCGTTCACGCCGGGCATGCCCGCGTTCGTGACGGTCTCGAAGCTCAAGATCGACCTGGCCACCACGATCGACGGCGAGGCGGTGACCCTGACCGGGTCCGAGGACTACTCCCCGGCGCGTCCGGGCAACAGCTCGTTCACGTTCGCGGCCCTGGAGGGTGAGCGGACCGGTACGACGGCTCCCGAGGAGCTGGCCATCACCGGCGCGACCATCACGATGACCGCGATGGGTTCGGACAACACCATCCCGTGTGTCGTGGCGGAGGAGCCCGAGCCGGAGCCCACCGAGCTGACGGCGACGCAGTCCCTGTCGTGCACGTTCCAGGCCTACACGATCAACTACGCGGCCGACCTGACCGCATCGGTCGACGGCACCGCCGTCACCGGTGTGCTCGCCGAGGCGTTCACGCCGGGCATGCCCGCCTTCGTGACGGTCTCGAAGCTCAAGATCGACCTGGCCACCACGATCGACGGCGAGGCGGTGACCCTGACCGGCACCGAGGACTACTCCCCGGCGCGACCGGGCAACAGCTCGTTCGACCTCCCGGACGTCGCCGGTGAGCGGACCGGTACGACGGCTCCCGAGGAGCTGGCCATCACCGGTGCGACCATCACGATGACCGCGATGGGCAACGACAACACCATCCCGTGCGTCGTGGCCGCGCCCGCGACGGCGACCACGACCGCGCTGAACGGGTCCTCCCCGGCGGCCGCGCAGGTCGCGCTCTCGGCGACGGTCACCCCGGCCGCTGCCGGCACCGTCGAGTTCTTCGAGGGCGCCACCAAGGTCGGCCAGAAGGCCGTCGCCTCGGGTGCCGCCGCGGTGGCGCTGACCGGTGTCAGCGCCGGCCAGCACAGCTACACGGCGACCTTCGTGCCCACCGACCCGGCTGCGTTCGTCGGGTCGACCTCGACCGTCGTCAACGTGACGGTCGCCGCCGTGCCGAAGCCCGGCCCGTCGGCCGCGTGCGTCAAGGCCCAGGGTGCCGTCAAGACCACGGCTGCCGCGGTCAAGAAGGCCGACGCCAAGGTCAAGAGCACCAAGAACGCCGTGAAGAAGGCGACCAAGGCGGCCAAGAAGGCCAAGGGCAAGAAGGCCAAGAAGGCCAAGGCGAAGCTGAAGAAGGCCAAGAAGGCCGCCTCCAGCGCCGCCAAGGCGGCCAAGTCGGCGAAGTCGAAGCACGCTGCCGCGACCAAGGCGGTCAAGGCCAGCTGCTGACCGGCTGAACCAGCTGAACCAAGCGACGGTGCCCCGGCCCTCCTGTGAAGGGCCGGGGCACCGTCTCGTCCGAGTCCCACCAGGAGGAAATGAATGACCACCACGACGAAGAGCGTCGTCGTCACCGGCAGCACCAAGGGCATCGGCTTCGCGCTGGCCCGCGAGCTGCTCCGCGGAGGGCATCACGTCGTCGTGTCCGGCCGTAGCCAGGATGACGTCGACGAGGCGGCGGGCAAGCTCCAGCCCGAGGCCGCCGGCGGCGCGCAGGTCACCGGCCTCGCCACCGACGTCACCGATCCCGCGCAGGTCCAGGCGCTGTGGGACGCCGGCGTCGCGGCGTTCGGCGGCGTCGACCTGTGGATCAACAACGCCGGTGTCGCCTACACCATGCGGACCATCGCCGAGACCACCTCGGGCGAGGTGGCCACCATGGTCGGCACGAACATGCTCGGCACGATCAACGGCTCCCAGGTAGCCCTCCGCGGCATGACGGCGGCCGGCGGCGGCCGGATCTTCAACGTCCTCGGGGGTGGCAGCGACGGCAGCATCCGTCCCGGCATGGGCGTGTACGCCGCCACCAAGCGTGGCCTCGACATGTTCACCCGGGCGCTGGTCAAGGAGGTCGAGGGCACGTCCGTACGCGTCGGCCAGGTCCGGCCCGGGATCCTGGTCACCGACGGCTGGCTCCGCGAGGCGGCCAGCAACCCGGAGTCGGTGGCGAGTCAGCGCAAGATGATCAACATCCTGGTCGACCACGTCGACGACGTGGCGCCGTACCTGGTCGAGAAGATGGTGACCAGCACGAAGAACGGCGACGAGATCGCCTGGCTGACCACCGGCCGGATGATGCGGAAGTTCATGGGGCGCAAGCAGGACAAGCTCGCCCGCTACGGCCTGTAGCCGCGGCGGGCGAGCTGCCCGGGTCAGTCGAGGTCGACGACGACCTTGCCGACGTTCTGCCCGCCCATCAGGCGGGCGAACGCGGCGGGGGTCTGGTCGAGGCCCGCGTAGCGGTCCTCCAGGCTGACCAGCTCGCCCGAGGCGAGCAGCTCGCCGACCCGCGCGACGTGCTCGGCCGAGAGGTCGGCGTGGTCGAAGACGACCATGCCGACCACCTCGGCCCGCGCGGCCATCACGGCACCGGCGCGCAGCCGGGTCGGCGCGCTGCCGTTGTACTGGTCCATCAGGCCGCACAGCGAGACCCGGGCACCGATCGCGAGGCGCTCCATCACCACGTCCAGGGTCTCCTGGTCGCCGAGGTGGAGGTAGGCGTCGATCCCGTCCGGGCAGGCCTCGGCGAGCTCGTCGGCCAGGCCCGGACCGCGTCGTACGACGACGTCGTAGCCGAGCGGGCCGTCGGCCAGCTTCGCCTTCTCCTCGGACCCGACGATCCCGACGGTGCGGGCGCCGGCGAGCCGGGCGAGCTGGCCCGCGACGGCGCCGACGCCGCCGGTGGCGGAGCCGATGACGACGGTCTCCCCGGCGCTCGGCCGCAGCTGCCGGACGTGGGCGGCGTACGCCGTCAGGCCCGGCATGCCGAGCGCGCCCAGGGCCGCGGAGAGCGGCACGCCGTCGGGGACCGACACGGGGGTGACCCCGGCGCCGCCGACGACCGCCTCGCTGCGCCAGCCGGTCTCCGCGAGCACGTGCTGACCGACCGCGATGCCGGGGAACTGCGACTCGAGGACCTCGCCGACCGAGCGTCCCGGGGGTACGTCGCCCGGCCCGACCGGTGCGTCCCCGAGGTGACGGCCGCCGAGGGTGGAGCGCTGGTAGGGGTCGAGGGAGAGCGAGCGGACCGCCACCCGCACCTGGCCGTCGGCCAGCGGGCCGCGGGCCACGTGCTCGACGCGGAAGTCCTCCGGGGTGGGGACGCCGTCGGGCACGCGGGCCAGTACCACCGCCATCGGCTCGCTCGGCTGCTGCTGCGGATCCATGGGCACTCCTGGGGCTCGTAGGGACGTCAAACATATATGATCTAGGAGTGACGGACCTTACGTTCGACGTCGTGGTGGTGGGTGCCGGTCCGGCCGGCCTGATGTGTGCCACGCGGGCGGCCCGCGGCGGCGCGCGGGTGCTGCTGGTCGACAAGGAGCGCCGCATCGGCGGCACCCTGCACCTCAGTGGTGGGCACCTGTCCGCCGGCGGCACCAGCCTTCAGCGCGCTCGCGGCATCGAAGACAGCCCCGCGCTGCATCTCGCCGACATCTACCGGATCAGCAACGACACCGGGCGCAAGGACCTGATCGCCCAGGTCGTCGAGCACGCCCCCGCGATGATCGAGTGGCTGGTCGAGGCCGGGATGCCGTTCGACCCGGAGTCGCCGCGGATCGTCTACGGCCACGAGCCGTACGAGATCCCGCGCACCGTGTACGGCGTCGAGGGCGGCTACTCGATCCTGCAGGTGCTCGAGGCCGAGCTGGAGGCGGTCCGCGCCGGCCACGACCTGACCCTGTGGATGGGCGCGCCGGTGACCGGCCTGCTCACCGACGACGACGGACGCGTGGTCGGCATCGAGGTCTACCGCGACGGCGCCGAGGTCGAGGTGCGGGCCCCGGCCGTGGTCATGGCGACGGGAGGGTACGGCGCCGACGGCGAGCTGTTCGCCGAGCGGCACGGCGTCGAGCTGGTGACGGTCGCCTCGAAGACCTCCACCGGTGACGGCATCCACCTCGGCACGAGCGTGGGCGCCGCGATCCAGGGCGCGGGCACCTACCTGCCGACCTTCGGCGGCATGCGCGACCCGCAGAGTCCCCAGCGCTCGAACTGGGAGGAGCGGGCGCTGCTGACCAGCGAGCGGCCGCCGCGCGAGATCTACGTCGACGGCACCGGGCGCCGCTGGATCGCCGAGGACGAGCCGTCGATCGACGTCAAGGAGCGCGAGCTCACCGCCCTGCCCGACCAGGTGTTCTGGATGGTCTTCGACCAGGACGCCGTCGTGCGTGCAGGCGTCGACGAGCCGCCGATCGTGCTGGGCTGGGGTCCGGAGGACATGCGTCGGCACGCGAACACGCGCCCCGGCGTGCACTCCGCCGACACCCTCGAGGAGCTCGCGGCCCACGCGGGGATCGACCCGGCGGGCCTGGTCGCGTCGGTGGCGGCGTACAACCGGGCCGTCGAGGCAGGGGAGGACCCCGAGTTCGGTCGTCGCCACCTGCCGGCCCCGATCGTCGCGCCGCCGTACTACGCGCTGCACAACCAGGGCATCGCCGTGGTGACCTTCGACGGGCTCGACATCGACGCGTCGTTCGCCGTGCGCGACGAGGCGGGCGAGGTGATCGGTGGACTGTTCGCCGTCGGCGAGGTGATCGGCGCCGGTGCCACCTGCGGTAACAGCTTCTGCTCCGGGATGCTGCTGACGCCCGCGCTGGTCTTCGGCCGGCTGCTGGGGGAGCGGCTGGGCGTACCGGCGCTGCGATGACGCCGGACCGGACCCAGGCCGAGCTGGACGGCGCGCCTTTCGATCCCGAGGAGCACGACGTGCGGGTCGAGCGCGATGGCTGGATCTACTACGTCCGCGCGGTCCGACGCGCTGAGAGCCTCTCGGGCCGAGGGCTGGACCCGAACGGAAGTCTGATCGGGCTCGCGCTCCTGGTGGTGCTGGAGGCGGTCTTCGGGCGCTTCCGGGAGCGACTGCGCTGGAAGGTGGGCGTCGTGCGGCTGCCCTCGCCTCGGTCGTGGAACACCGACCGACCCCGCGTCCTCCATCGGGAGCTCCTGGGCAGTGGCGAGGATCCGGGCATCCGCATCGCCGCGCTCGCCGCGGACGTGGAGGCGGGCGCCTTCCGGTCCTGACCGCCTTCCTAAAGATTCATGTAACCTGCCTAAAGCATTTAGGCAGGAGGTAGTGATGGCGCGCGCAGGACTGACTCCGGACCGGGTGGTCCGGGCCGGGGCCGAGCTGGCCGACGAGGTCGGCTTCGCCCACGTGACCGCGTCGGCGGTCGCCCGACGCTTCGGCGTCCAGGTGGCCAGCCTCTACTCCCACGTGCGGGGCACCGAGGACCTGCGCACCCGGATCGCGCTGCTCGCCCTGGAGGAGCTCGCGGACCGCGGCGACGCCGCGCTCGCCGGCCGGGCGGGGCGGGACGCGCTGGTGGCGCTCGGCGACGTGTACCGCGACTACGCGCGCGAGCACCCGGGCCGGTACGACGCCGCCCGGCACCGGCTCACCCCGGAGGTCGCCGCCGCCAGCGCCGGCCCGCGGCACGCCCACCTGTCCCGCGCGGTCCTGCGCGGCTACGACCTCGGCGAGCCCGACCAGACCCACGCCGTCCGCCTGCTGGGCAGCGTCTTCCACGGCTTCACCAGCCTCGAGGCCGCCGGCGGCTTCGACCACTCCGCGCCCGACGCGCAGGAGAGCTGGACCCGCATCCTGTACGCCCTCGACACGACCTTGAGGAGCTGGTCCTCGTGATCACCGTCCCGATCCACCCCGACCTCGTCCGCGGCGCCATCGAGCTGGAGGAGACCGCGACCGGAATACTGCCCCACCGCCTGCCCGCCTGGGCCCGCGCGCAGCTGGCCGACGGACAGCTGGCGATGGTCGAGTCGCAGCCGGCCGGCGTACGGCTCGCCCTGCGGACCGCCGCCACGGCGATCGAGGTCGACACCATCCCGACGAAGCGCGTGTACGCCGGCGCGCCGACCCGCCCCGACGGCGTCTACGACCTGGTCGTCGACGGCGAGCTCGCCGGTCGCGGCACGGTCGCCGGTGGCCGCACGCTGATGATCGACCTGGGCACCGGGTCGTTCGAGCTCCGGACGGGGGAGCCCGGCACGCTCCGGTTCGACGGCCTGCCCGCCCGGGTGAAGGACGTCGAGATCTGGCTGCCGCACGACGAGACCACCGAGCTGGTCGCGCTGCGCGCCGACGCACCGGTGGCGCCGCTGCCCCGCGGCGAGCGCCGGGTCTGGCTGCACCACGGCAGCTCGATCAGCCAGGGCTCCAACGCCGCCACCCCGACCGGCACCTGGCCCGCGGTGGCCGCCCGCCTGGCGGGTGTCGAGCTGGTCAACCTGGGGCTCGGCGGCAGCGCCCTGCTGGACCCGTTCACCGCGCGCACGATGCGCGACACCCCGGCCGACCTGGTCAGCGTCAAGATCGGCATCAACCTGGTCAACGCGGACCTGATGCGGCTGCGCGCCTTCACCGCCGCGGTGCACGGGTTCCTCGACACGATCCGCGAGGGTCACCCGACGACGCCGCTGCTGGTCGTCTCGCCGACGTACTGCCCCCTGCACGAGGACACCCCCGGCCCGGCCGCCATCGACACGACGGCCATGGCCGAGGGCCGGCTCGGCTTCCGCGCGCTCGGCGACCCCGCCGAGGTCGCCGCCGGCAAGCTGACCCTGCGCGTCGTCCGCGACGAGCTCGCCCGGATCGTCGCCCAACGCTCGGACACCGACCCGCACCTGCGCTACCTCGACGGCCAGGAGCTGTACGGCGCTGCGGACTACGACGAGCTGCCGCTGCCCGACGACCTGCACCCGGACGCCGCCGCGCATCGGCGGATGGGGGAGCGGTTCGCCGAGCTGGGGTTCTGAGGGGCGCGCAGATTCACCGGTGAACCGGGGAATCTGGACGTTCTGGGGCAGAACTTCACCCCAGAACGTCCAGCTCTCCCTGAGAGGTACGCCGCCGCCTCAGGCCCCGACGTACGACGCCAGGTGCTCGCCGGTCAGCGTCGAGCGTGCGGCGACCAGGTCGGCCGGGGTGCCCTCGAAGACCACGCGGCCGCCGTCGTGACCGGCGCCGGGGCCGAGGTCGATGATCCAGTCGGCGTGGGCCATCACGGCCTGGTGGTGCTCGATGACGATCACCGACTTCCCGGCGTCGACCAGGCGGTCGAGCATCCCGAGGAGGTTCTCGACGTCGGCGAGGTGCAGGCCGGTCGTGGGCTCGTCGAGGACGTAGACGCCGCCTTTCTCGCCCAGGTGCATCGCCAGCCGGACCCGTTGGCGCTCGCCGCCGGAGAGGGTGTTGAGGGGCTGGCCGAGCCGGAGGTAGCCGAGGCCGACGTCCTCGAGGCGGGCCAGGATCGACGCGGCCGCCGGGGTCTTCGCCTCCCCGTCGGCGAAGAAGGCGTGGGCCTCGGTGACCGGCAGGTCGAGCACCTCGGCGATGTTGAGGCCGCCGAGACGCAGGTCGAGTACGGCGGCCTGGAAGCGCTTGCCGTCGCATTCCTCGCACGGGGTCGAGACGGTGTCCATGAAGCCGAGCTCGGTGACGATCACGCCGGCGCCCTTGCACGCCGGGCAGGCGCCCTCGGAGTTGGCGCTGAAGAGCGCGGGCTTGACGCCGTTGGCCTTGGCGAAGGCCTTGCGGACGGGCTCGAGGAGACCCGTGTACGTCGCCGGGTTGCTGCGCCGCGAGCCCTTGATCGCCGACTGGTCGACGCTCACCACGTCGTCGCGGTCCGCGACGTAGCCGTGGATCAGCGAGCTCTTGCCGGAGCCCGCCACCCCGGTGACGACGGTCAGGACGCCGAGCGGGACGTCCACGTCGACGTCCTGCAGGTTGTGCCGGTCGGCGCCGCGGACCTCGAGGACGCCGGTGCGCTCGCGCACCGAGACCTTGAGGCACGCCCGGTCGTCGAGGTGGCGGCCGGTGAGCGTGCCGCTGCGTCGCAGCCCCTCGATGTCGCCCTCGTAGACGATCTCGCCTCCGGCGCTGCCGGCCCCGGGGCCGAGGTCGACGACGTGGTCGGCGATGGCGATGCTCTCGGGTTTGTGCTCGACCACGAGGACGGTGTTGCCCTTGTCGCGCAGCTCCAACAAGAGGTTGTTCATGCGCTGGATGTCGTGGGGGTGCAGCCCGATCGTGGGCTCGTCGAAGACGTAGGTGACGTCGGTGAGCGCGGAGCCGAGGTGGCGCACCATCTTGGTGCGCTGCGCCTCCCCGCCGGACAGCGTCGATGACGGCCGGTCGAGGGAGAGGTAGCCCAGGCCGATCTCGACGAACGAGTCGAGGAGGTGCAGGAGGGCGCCGACCAGCGGGGCGACGCCGGGTGCGTCGAGGGCGCGCAGCCACGCGGCGAGGTCGGTGACCTGCATGGCGCTGACCTGGCCGATGTCGCGGCCGTCGACCCTCGAGGACCGGGCCGAGTCGTTGAGACGGGTGCCGTCGCACGAGGGGCACGCCCCGAACACCGCCGCCCTCTCGACGAACGCCTTGATGTGCGGCTGCAGCGACTCGGGGTCCTTGCTGAACATCGACTTGCGGATCTTGGGGATCAGCCCCTCGAAGGAGATGTTGATCTTGTCGACCTTCACCTTGCGCGGCTCGGCGTACAGCAGGTCGTCACGCTGGGCCTTCGTGAACTCGGCGATCGGCACGTCGCGCGGCACGACCTCCTTGTACGGCGCGACCATCCAGCCGTCGGCCGTGTAGCCCGGGACCAGGATGGCCCCCTCCTCCAGTGACTTCGACTCGTCGACGATCACCGACAGGTCGAGGTCGGAGGTCGTGCCCCGCCCCTCGCACTCCGGGCACATGCCGCCGAGGTAGGTCTGCTGCTTGACGACGTTCTTCTTGCCGCTCTCCGTGACCGAGACGCCGCCGACCTTGGTGGTCGGGATGTTGAACGAGAACGCCGTCGGGCCGCCGATGTGGGGCTCGCCGAGCCGGCTGAAGAGCTGGCGCAGCATCGCGTTGGCGTCGGTGACCGTGCCGAGCGTGGAGCGCGGGTTGGCCCCCATCCGCTCCTGGTCGACCAGGATCGCGGTGGTCAGCCCCTCCATGACGTCGACCTCGGGACGGGGCAGGTGGGGCATGAAGCCCTGGATGAACGTGGAGTAGGTCTCGTCGATCAGTCGTCGCGACTCCGCGGCGATGGTGCCGAAGACCAGCGAGCTCTTGCCCGAGCCGGACACGCCGGTGAACACCGTGAGCCGGCGCTTCGGCAGCTCGACGCTGACGTCGCGGAGGTTGTTGACCCGGGCGCCGTGCACCCGGATCAGGTCGTGGCTGTCGGCGGAGTGGGTCACGCGACCGCCTGCTTCACCAGCGCCGCGATGCGGTCGGCCTCGGCGTCGCCGATGGCGGTGACGGCGTACGACGTGGGCCACATGCCGCCGTCGTCGAGCCGGGCGGTCTCGGAGAACCCGAAGGAGAGGTACCGCTCCCCGTCGACGTCGCCCCCGCGGAAGAAGCACACGACCTTGCCCTTCGTCCCGGGCTCGGCGTACGCCGGCTGCTTGTACCAGAGCCGCGGCGCCAGGTCGGGCGCCGCCGTGGTGATGATCTCGTGCAGTCGCTCGGCGATCGGACGGTCCTTGTCCGACATCGCCGCGATCGCCTCCAGCACCTCGGCGGTGCCGTCCTTCTTCGCCATCGATGTGTCTCCTGGTGGGGGTGGGCTACTTGACCTCGAAGATGCGGATCATCGACCCGGCAGGGTCGCGGACGGCGGCGTCGCGCACGCCCCAGGGCTGCTCGGTCGGCTCCTGGACCACCTCGATGTCGCCCGCCTGCAGCTTGTCGAAGGTCGCCGTCAGGTCGGGGGTGGCCAGGTTGATGCCGGCGTAGGTGCCCTTGGCCATCATCGCGGAGATGGTGTCCCGCTCGTCCTCGGTGATGCCGGGGTCCGCGAACGGCGGGTGCAGCACGATCGAGACGTTGGGCTGGTCGGCCGGGCCCATGGTCAGCCAGTGCTGGCCGCCGTACTCGACGTCGTTGCGGAGCTCGAAGCCGAGGAGGTCGCGGTAGAACGCGAGCGAGGCCTCGGCGTCGGAGTGGGGGAGGAAGGTCTGGTGGATGGTGAGGTTCATGGGGATCACGCTAGGCCCGAGGACCGACCGACGGCTTCTCGATTCCTGATCGGCCGGGTGACCCTCCGGGCCACGCACGGCGACAGCTCGGACTCCTCCGCGACCGGCGCCGCGTGCTGCTTGCGGTAGGCGCTGGGGCTGACCCCGACCAGCTCGGTGAACCGGGTGCTGAACGTGCCGAGCGACTGGCAGCCGACCGCGAAGCAGACCTCGGTGACGCTCAGGTCGCCGCGGCGCAGCAGGGCCATCGCCCGCTCGATGCGCCGGGTCATCAGGTAGGAGTACGGCGACTCGCCGTACGCGCTCTTGAACTGCCGGGCGAAGTGGCCCGGGGACATCAGCGCGACCCGGGCCAGCGCCGGGACGTCGAGCGGCTGCGCGTAGTCGCGGTCGATCCGGTCGCGGGCGCGGCGCAGCCGGGTGAGATCCGCGAGCTGCTCCGGGGTCATGCCCGGATCGTACCGGCGGGACTCCTCGGTCATCGCCGGACGTTCTGTGCCGAAGTTCCAACGGAGAACGTCCAGCTTCCCCGGTGAACCGGGGAAGCTGGACGTCGGCCCGGGCTCGCTCAGAACGCGGTCGAGCCAGGCTTGATCACGCCGAGTACGGCGGCGGCCAGGACCATGAACCAGATGCAGTACACCCACGGCTCGCTGCGGCGGATCGAGCCGACGATGCCCTGCTCGACCTCCGGGGTGGAGCCGGTGGTCATCAGCTTCCCGAACGCCGGTCCGAAGGGCTTGAGCGCCCGCCGGATCATCACGCCGGAGAAGATGCACAGCCCGTAGGCCAGCAGCTTGGCGCCCAGCCACTTCGGGTTGGTGTCCACGCCGAACGGCTCGCTCACCACGATCGTGTAGATCGCGAAGCCGACCAGCACCGCGGAGAGCAGGTAGCGCACCCACAGGTCAGCGGTGTGCCACAGGTGGGTGCGCCGGCTGCCGCCCCGCGCCTCGGCCAGCGAGACCGCCGCCCAGGCCAGGGTGCCGACCCAGGCCAGGGCGAGCATCCATCCGGTCAGGAAGAACTCCTCACCCAGCGGCCCGTAGTACATGAGCGTCAGGCCGCTGGCCCCGAACAGGATCAGCGAGAACCGCGGTGCCATGTCGCAGCCGACCATGATCTTCGCCGCGACGGCCCGGGTCTCGGGCTGCAGCTCGGGCTTGATGATGAACCGGCTGGAGTAGTACACGCCGAGGTCGCCGCCGAGCCAGTACACGAAGAGCAGGATGTGCAGGATGATCGCGACCGTGTGGCCGTTGAGGCCGTGGGCCGCCTCGACGGCGAGGACGTCGGGCAGGGTGCTCACATCCCGTCGCCGTCCCAGCGGCCGCGGGAGCGGCTGCGGACGGGCAGCGAGGAGAGGATGGGAGCGGGGACGGGGTCGCCGTCCTTCCAGTTGACCCGGCGGCCCCAGTTGTGGGCGTCGGCGGCGGTGCGCTCCTCGGGGTCCTCCGTGGCGCGGCCGGCCCAGCCCCAGTCGAGGTTGATCGACTCGCGGACCGGGGTCTCGTCGTCGTGCGAGTGGTCGTGACCGTGGTCGTGGTCGTGGTCGTGGTCGTGCGAGTGGTCGTGGTCGTGACCGTGGCCGCCCTGCAGGGACTCCGCGTCGGCCTTCTTCATCGCCGCGATGATCGCGCGGACCGACGGGTCCTGGCCGCTGCCCTGGTGCTTGACCGGGGTGTTGTCCTGGCCCTGGTCGATCTGGAACTGCCACGATGCGGTCAGCTGGCGCATGTCCTCCTCGGTACGCCACGGCTCGGCCATGTCGTGGGTCGAGTGCGAGTGACGCACGGGGGTGTGCGGCTCCTCGATGACGCCGTCGGGGCTGTAGTTCACGCCGTCGCCGCCCCAGCGGACCCACTCGTTCTGGGTGTACCAGTTCTTCAGCTCGCCGTCCGAGCGCAGCAGCCAGGTCGCGCCGCCCTCCATGGTGGTGAAGTGGCCGTGCTTCACGCGCGCGGGGCGGAAGAAGTAGGTGCCCAGGTCCAGGGTGCCGAAGTTGTACTCCATGTGGCCCTGGGTGGTGTACGCCTCCTCGTAGCAGGGGTGGTGCGCGAGGCGGTGGTCGCTCCAGCCCTCCTGGGCGTGGACCAGACGGGTGTAGAACCCGGTGACCGGGTCGACGTGCAGGTACTTGATGAACAGACCCGGCATCGGGCCGGGGTTCGGGACGGCGTCCCAGTTCATGGCCTCGGAGTCGATGACGATGAGGTCCTCGCGCGCGTCGGCCCACCGCTGGGCGCCGGCGACGTTGTCGACCGCGTCGAACCCGGCGTCGCCGTACTCGCGGTAGTGCAGCAGCTTGGTGCCCTCGGCGACCTTCAGGTAGTCGACCGGGACGCCCTTCGGGGCGTAGAGGTAGCCGCCCTTGCCGATCTTCCGGCCGCCGTAGTCGATCTCGCCCTCGAGCACGTAGTACTCGGTGTTGGCGTGGTGGATGCCCGCGCTGCGGCCCCACTCGGTGTGGAAGTCGACCCGCAGCGAGGACGAGCCGTCCTCTTCGTCGACCGAGAGCCGACGCTCGCTGGCCCGGCCCTCGCCGCCCGGCAGCTCGGCGCCGTGCCAGACGTAGTCGTCTTCCTGGATGAGCTCGACGTGGGGTCGCACGTGTTCCTCCGATGGTGGTGTGAAACGGGATGGGGCAGGTCAGTTGGTGCTGGGTCCGTCGCGCAGATCGCGCTTGAGGACCTTCCCGCTGGCGTTGCGGGGGAGGGCGCCGAGAGCAGCCCAGTGGCGCGGGATCTTGTAGCCGGCGAGCCGGTCGCGGCAGTGGTCCGTCAGCTCCGTGGAGAGGGCGTCGTCGAGCGTCCGGCCGTCGCGGAGGACGACGTACGCCGACACCTCCTCGCCCCAGGTGCTGCTCGCGACCCCGACGACCGCGGACTCGGCCACCGCCGGGTGCTCGGCGAGCGCGTCCTCGATCTCGCGGGGGTAGACGTTGAGCCCGCCGGAGATGATGAGGTCCTTCTTGCGGTCGACGATGTGCACGTAGCCCTCGTCGTCGCGGACCACGACGTCACCGCAGGTGAGGAAGCCGTCCTCGGTGGTGCACTCCGCGGTCGCCTCGGGGTTGTCGTGGTAGCCGTTCATCAGGAACGGGGAGCGGCTGAACAGCTCGCCGGGCTCACCCGGCCCGACCGGGTTGCCCTCGTCGTCGACGACGCGCAGCTCGGTCATGAACCAGGCGTGGCCGACCGAGCCGGGCTTGCGGTCCTGGTCGGCGGGGCGGAGGTTGGTGATGATGCCGGCCTCGGTCGAGCCGTACAGCTCGTGGATGCCGCGGCCGGGGAACTCGCTCATCACCCACTGCTTGAGCGGCCACGGCAGGGCGGCCGCGTTGAAGTAGAGGGTGTCGAGCGCGCCGAGGTCGTGCTTGGCGACCGCCCCCTCGCCGAGCCCGCGCAGCATCTGCGCGTGGGTCGGCACCAGGAACGTCGACTGCACCCGGTCCCGCTCCATCAGGGCGAGGAACTCCTCGGGGTCCCAGCGGGGGAGCATGGTGACGGTGCCGCCGGTGAAGACCGGCGCGTAGCCGAAGGCGAACCCGGCGCCGTGGTACATCGGCGCGACGGCGGCCGACGTACGCCCCGGGCCGAGCCCCCACTCGAGCGCGCTGAGGTAGAACGTCAGCGCCCGGCTGCGGTGGGAGATGACGACGCCCTTGGGGCGGCCGGTGGTGCCCGAGGTGTAGGCGATGCAGAACGGGTCGAGCTCGTCGACGCGTACGTCGGGGTCCCGGGCGTCGGCGCGCGCCAACTGGGTGTCGTAGTCGGGTCCGAGTTGGCTGCCGCCGATCCCGAGCACGACCAGGCCGAGGTCGTCGACGTCGCCGGCGACGGCCGCGAGCGCGTCGTCGAGCACCAGGGCGCGGGCGCCGGCGTGCTCGAGGATGTAGCGGCTCTCGCCGGGGGTCAGGCGCGGGTTCAGCGGGACCATCACGAGTCCGGCCTTGGCGATCCCGGCGGCGATCTCGGGGTACTCCAGCCGGTTGCCCAGCAGGACGGCGACCCGGTCGCCGGGACGCAGGCCCTGGCCGAGCAGGTGCTGGCCGAGGCGACTCGCGCGCTCGTCGAGCGCGGCGAAGGTCAGGCTCCGGTCCCCGTCGATGACGGCCGTCGCGCCGGGCGAGGCGATGGCGAACTCGCGGATGCCGCCGGCGATCGAGAGCCCGGCCCCACCAGTACGGATCGGCATGCCTCAAGCTCCCTTCGACGGAATGGTTCCTAGAGAATATACGATATTTAGGACGTCGGGAATGGGACACCCCCGTTCGCCGTTGACCTCGTCATGCGGATCGAGATCTGGAGCGACGTCGTCTGTCCCTGGTGCTTCGTCGGGAAGCGGCGCCTGGAGCGCGCCCTGGCCGACTTCGAGCACCGTGACGAGGTCGAGGTGGTCTACCGCTCCTTCGAGCTGGACCCGACCGCGCCCCGGCACGGCCACGAGCTGACCACCGGCGTGCTCGCGCGCAAGTACGGCCGCAGCGAGGACGAGATGCGCGACATGCAGCAGCAGCTCGTCGACACCGCGGCCGCGGAGGGCCTGGAGATGCGGCTCTTCGAGAACGTCCACACGAACACGATCGACGCGCACCGCCTCCTCCACCTCGCGCTCGAGGTGGGCGGTCCCGAGCTGCAGAGCGCACTGAAGGAGGCGCTGCTGGCGTCGTACTTCTCGCGCGCGGAGGACGTCGGCGACCACGCCGTCCTGACCGCGGTCGCGGTCGGCGTGGGCCTGGATCCCGATCGGGTCGCCGCGGTGCTCGCCTCCGAGGAGTACGCCGACGCGGTCTCCGCCGACATCGCCCAGGCGCGCGCGTACGGCGCCACCGGCGTGCCCTTCTTCGTCGTCGACCGCAAGTTCGGCGTCTCGGGCGCCCAGCCCAGCGAGGTCTTCGCCCAGGTCCTCGACCGGGCCTGGAGCGACGCGCACCCGGTCCTGCAGACCGTCGGCGGCGACGCCGACGCGTGCGGACCCGACGGCTGCGCGATCTGACGCCGATCGGATACCCAAGGAAGGTTAGGCAGCCCTAAGCAGGCGGGCGTACGATCTACGTTCGTGCTCGCCAACTACCTGATCGGACTGCGCGAGGGCCTCGAGGCCGGCCTGGTGGTCAGCATCCTGGTCGCGTACCTGGTCAAGACCGACCGGCGACACCTGCTGCCGCGGATCTGGGCCGGCGTCGCGGTCGCCGTCGCGGTCAGTCTCGCGTTCGGGGCGGTCCTGACGTACGGCCCGCAGACGCTGACCTTCGAGGCGCAGGAGCTGATCGGCGGCACCCTGTCGATCGTCGCGGTCGGCTTCGTGACCTACATGATCTTCTGGATGGCGCAGGCGGCACGCAGCCTGTCCGGGGAGCTGCGCGGGCGCATCGACGACGCCGCTGAGGGCGGCCGGTGGGCGCTGGTCGTGGTCGCGGTGCTCGCGGTCGGTCGTGAGGGCCTGGAGACCGCTCTCTTCCTGTGGTCCGCGACCCGGGCCGGCACCCGGGAGGCGGGCGGGGTCGCACCGCCGACCTGGGAGCCGCTGCTCGGCGCGGCGCTCGGCATCGCGACCGCGGTGCTGCTGGCCTGGCTCATCTACCGCGGCGCGGTCTCGATCAACCTGTCGCGCTTCTTCACCTGGACCGGCGCGTTCCTGATCATCGTGGCGGCCGGCGTGCTGGCGTACGGCGTCCACGACCTGCAGGAGGCCGGCGTCCTGCCCGGCCTGCATCATCTCGCCTTCGACGTCTCCGACACCGTCGACGTGACCAGCTGGTACGGCGCGCTGCTGAAGGGCGTCTTCAACTTCTCCCCGGCCACCACCTGGCTGGAGGCGGCGGCCTGGCTGCTGTACGCCGTACCCGTCATGACCCTGTTCCTCCTCGGCGTCCGTCGCCGCGCCACTCCGATCCCGAAGGAAACCGCCGATGCGTAAAGCGCTCCTCGCGACCGCACTGCTGGTCGCCGTCCCGTCCCTCGCGGCCTGCACCGAGAACACCGACGGCGCGAGCGCCGACGGAGGCGGTGACGGGCGGTCGCTGACCGTCAACTCCTCGGCGGACGCATGCGAGGTGTCGGCGACCGAGGCGCCCGCCGGCACGCTCACCTTCGCCGTGACCAACACCGGCGACCAGGTCACGGAGTTCTACCTGCTCGGCGAGGACGGCCTGCGCATCGTCGCCGAGGTGGAGAACATCGGACCGAACCTCGACCGCAGCCTCACCGTGAACGCCCCCGCCGGCGAGTACGTCACCGCCTGCAAGCCCGGCATGACCGGCGACGGCATCCGGGCGCCGTTCACCGTGACCGAGTCCGACGAGGACGTGGCGGTCTCCGGTGACGAGCAGGAGCTGGTCACGACCGCGCAGGCCAACTACGCCGCGTACGTGCAGGACCAGTCCGACCAGCTGCTGGTGAAGACCCGCGAGTTCGTCGAGCTCTACGAGGCCGGCGACGACGACGCCGCCCGCGCCCTCTACCCGGTGGCGCGCACCCACTGGGAACGCATCGAGACCGTGGCCGAGTCCTTCGGCGACCTCGACCCGATGATGGACGCCCGCGAGGCCGACCTGGAGCCGGGGCAGAAGTGGACCGGCTGGCACCTCATCGAGAAGGACCTGTGGCCGGCACGTGCCGAGAAGTACCAGGCGCTGACGCCCGAGGAGCGCACGACGTACGCCGAGGACCTGCTCGCCAACACCGAGACCCTCGACGCGCGGATCCAGGAGCTGCAGTTCACCGTCGACCAGATCGCCAACGGCTCGCGCGGGCTGTTGGAGGAGGTCGCGACCGGCAAGGTCACTGGCGAGGAGGAGTTCTGGTCGCGCACCGACCTGTGGGACTTCCAGGCCAACGTGGACGGCGCCAAGGTCGGGTACGACGGCGTCCGGCCGCTCGTCGAGCAGAAGGACCCCGAGCTCGCCGAGCAGCTCGACGCGCGGTTCGCCGAGCTCCAGGAGCTGCTCGACGCCCAGCGCTCCGGTGACGGCTTCGTCCTCTACGACGACCTGACCCCGGAGCAGGTCAAGGAGCTCTCGGACGCGGTCAACGCGCTGTCCGAGCCGCTCTCGACGCTGACCGCCGCGGTGCTGTCCTGACCCCGGAGCGCAGGCGGATGATGCTGTCGTGACCCGGGTCTCCCGTCGTGGCCTCCTCGGCGGTGGCGCTGCCGCCGCCGGGGTGGCCGGCGCGTTCGTGGCCGGCCGGGCCTCCGAGGCGGCTCCGGCGCCTGCTGCCGCACCGGCGGCGAAGGTGTACCCCTTCCGCGGCGAGCACCAGGCCGGCATCGACACGCCGGTCCAGGACCGGCTGCACTTCGCGGCCTTCGACGTACGCACCGACTCCCGCGAGGAGCTGGTCGCGCTGCTGCGGGCCTGGACCGAGGCCGCGGAGCGGATGACGCAGGGCGGGCCGGCCGGAGAGATCGGTCCCGTCGAGGGCGCGACCAACCTGCCGCCGGACGACACCGGCGAGGCGATCGGGCTGCCGGCGAGCGGGCTGACGATCACCTTCGGTTTCGGTCCGTCGCTCTTCCGCGACGCGTCCGGGAAGGACCGGTTCGGCCTCGCCGACCGGCAGCCCGAGGCGCTGCGGCGGCTCCCGCACTTCCCGGCCGACAACCTGGACCCGGCCCGGTCCGACGGCGACCTGTGCGTGCAGGCGTGCGCCGACGACCCGCAGGTCGCCGTACACGCGATCCGGAACCTCGCCCGGATCGGCTTCGGCACCGTCGCCGTGCGCTGGTCGCAGCTGGGCTTCGGCCGGACCTCCACCACGTCGGTGGGGGAGGAGACCCCGCGCAACCTGTTCGGCTTCAAGGACGGCACCGCCAACGTGAAGTCGTCCGAGACCGCCGCGCTCGACGAGCACGTGTGGGTCGGGTCCGGGGAGTCCCCCGGGGACTGGCTGGCCGGCGGCTCCTACCTGGTCGCGCGCCGGATCAACATGACCATCGAGGTCTGGGACCGCCAGCCCCTCGGCGACCAGGAGAACTTCGTCGGCCGCACCAAGGCCACCGGCGCCCCGCTGTCGGGCGGCGAGGAGTTCACCGAGCCCGACTTCGACCTCCCCGGCTCGGGTGGCCCGGCCATCCCCGCCGACGCCCACGTCCGCGTCGTCCACCCCGACGCCCACGACGGGGCCCGGATGCTGCGCCGCGGCTACAACTTCGTGGACGGCAGCGACGCCCTCGGCGGCCTGGACGCCGGCCTGTTCTTCATCGCCTACGTCCGCGACCCCCGCACCCACTTCATCCCGATCCAGAACGCCATGTCCACCAACGACGCCCTGATGGAGTACCTGAAGTTCACCGGCTCCGCCCTCTTCGCCGCCCCACCCGGCACGGCGCCCGGCGAGTACATCGGCCAGTCCCTCTTCACCTGACGCCGTCGCTCGCCTCGCGACGCTGGCGAGCCAAGAAGCAGCCTCGGGTGCAGTGACGCTGGTTGAGGTGTGAAGGACGAAGTCCTGAGCCTCGAAACCCGGTGAGCCGAGAAGCAGCGCCGGGTACGACGGCCGCCGAACATGACGCTGGTTGAGGTGCGAGCGGAGCGAGCCTCGAAACCCCGTGAGCCGAGAAGCAGCGGTGGGTACGGCGGCCGCGGTCTCCGGTCGGGTCACGGCAGTTTCAGTGATCACTGAGATAACGGGGCCACCGCAGCCAGCACTCGTCGTACCTGGTCGCGGTCACCGGCCGGTTGGCGGCTCCTTCGGGTCGACCGCTGTGGCCACCGCTGCGAACCTCAGTACGACGGAAGCCGAGGGACGCTGGTTGAGGTGCGAAGGACGAAGTCCTGAGCCTCGAAACCCCGTGAGCCGAGAAGCAGCGCCGAGTACGGCGGGCGCCGAACGTGACGCTGGTTGAGGTGTGAGGCGCCCCAGCGCCGAGCCTCGAAACCCAGTGAGCCGAGAGACGGCGCCGAGCGAGCACGCCCGGCCGCTGTGGATGACGACCCCGGATTGTCGGTGCCCGTATCTACCATCTTCGTATGGCCACTCGGGAACTCCACGACTGCGACAACGCATCCGCGTTGCTCGCCTACGTGGGCGCCGCGCGGCAGGCGGAGGCCCACGGTGCCGCCCAGCAGCTGGCCGCGGCGGTGGCGTGGGCGGGGATGCACTCGACGGATTCGTACGACGATGCGGCAGTCCTAGTCCCGGGCGCGGAGGACGCGCTGACGATCGCCGGCGAAGGCGCCCCGCTGGTGGCGGAGTTCAGCGTGCTGGAGTTCGCCGCAGCCCTCGGGCTCTCCTCCGACGCGGGGCGGATGTACCTGGGTGAGGCGGTCGAGCTGGCCCACCGCCTCCCACGCCTCTACGCCCGGGTCCAGTCGTTGGACCTGCCGGTGTGGAAGGCGCGGCGGGTCGCGAAGTCCACCCTCGACCTGCCGCCCGCGGGTGCGGCGTACGTCGACGCTCACTTGGCGTCCGTGGCGCATAAGGTCTCGATCGCCCAGCTCGACCGCACGGTCGAGGAGGCGCGGGTCCGCTTCGACCCCGACGAGGCCGAGGCTCGCCGGATCGCGGCCCAGGAGGGACGGCACTTCGACATCGAGACCCGCCAGGTCTCCTTCGACGGCTGCGTCGACGTCCACGGCACCCTCGACCTGGCCGACGCCCTCGATCTGGAGGACGCCGTCGCCCGGCGTGCGCGTGACCTCGGCGACCTCGGCCTGGACGCACCATTGGACGTCCGCCGCTCCATCGCCGTGGGTGACCTGGCTCGCCGTCAGCTCTCGCTGGACCTCGCGGCCGCCGAGCCCGAGGATCGGCCCAAACCCCGCCAGGTGCTGTTGCACGTGCACCTCTCCGAGGCCGCCCTCGCCGGGTCGGCGACCGATCTGGACCTCGCCCGAGTGGAGGAGACCCGCTCCTTCGTCTCGGCCGAGCAGGTGAAGAACTGGTGTGCCAATCCCGATACGCAGGTGGTCGTGAAGCCGGTCATCGACCTCGCCGATCACGTCCACGTCGACGCCTACGAAGTCCCGGACCGGCTCCGCGAGCGCCAGGTGCTGCTGCAGCACACGTGCGTGTTCCCGTGGTGCCAAAGACGAGCCAGGCGGGCGGACTGCGACCACATCGACCCCGCCGCGAGTGGCGGAACCACCTGTGACTGCAACATCGCCCCGCTCTGCCGGCGACATCACCGCGCGAAGACGCACACGCGGTGGCGTTACGACAAGGTCGACGACACCTCGTTCGTGTGGCGAAGTCCCAACGGGCTCGTCTTCGGACGAGACCACCACGGCACCAGCCCGCTCGAGACCCTGCAGCCCTGACCGGCGCCGCCTGTCAGGGTTACAGGCACGCCCGGGAACGCCGCTCCTCAGGCTGCTTCTCGGCTCGCCGGGTTTCGAGGCTCAGGACTTCGTCCTTCGCACCTCAACCAGCGGGCGGCCCGGGCTTCGTCCTTCGCACCTCAACCAGCGGGGGCGCCCGGACTTCGTCCTTCGCACCTCAACCAGCGGGCGGCCCGGGCTTTGTCCTTCGCACCTCGACCAGCGTCAGGTCGACGCTGGTTGAGGTGCGAGCGGAGCGAGCCTCGAAACCTGGTGAGCCGAGAGTCGGCGGCGAGTACGGCGCCCCGTCCGTCGCACCTCAGCGACCGGCTCGCCACTCCTCGGCGGTGATCGTGAAGTACGCCGACGGGCTGTCGTACCACTTCTCGATGATGCCGCGATCGGTCATCCCGATCCGGCGCATCACGGACTGCGAGGGGTAGTTGTCGGTGTGCGAGACCGCGATGATCTCGGGCAGGCCGGCGTCGAAGCCGTGGCCCAGGACCGCGCGCGCCGCCTCGCTGGCGTAGCCGTGGCCCCAGGAGTCCGGGTGCAGGTGCCAGCCGATCTCCACCTCGCCGTCCTCGGCGTTGGGCAGGGTGAGCAGCAGGACCGAGCCCACGACGACGCCCGTGGCGCGCACCTCGATCGCCCAGAAGCCGAGCGGCGGGGTGGCCGAGCGGTCGGCGTACCGGTCGACGCGCTGGTGCGCCTCGTCGAGGTCCTTCATCAGCACCGGCTCGCCGTCGCCGAGCCACTTCACGACCTCGAGCCGGCTCTGGATGTCGAGCAGCCGCTCGGCGTCGTCATGGGTCCAGGGGCGGATCAGCAGGCGCTCGGTCTCGAGGTGCACCCCGCGAGCCTCGCACGCGAAATCAACCGGCGCATCCGAGTTCCGCGGTGCCAGGATCGACGCATGACGGAGACCCCCTGGCTGCCCCCGGACTGGCAGCACCCCACCCGCGTCGAGCTGTCGACCGGCCACCACCTCCGGCCGATCCACCCCGACGACACCGAGCTCGACATGCCCGCCGTGATGGGCTCGCGCGAGCGCCTCTGGTCGATCTACGGCGAGGCCTGGGGCTGGCCGCCCGCCACGATGACGGCCGAGCATGACCGCGAGGACCTGCAGCACCACTGGGACGAGGCCGAGGCCCACCTGTCCTTCAACTACGCCCTCCTCGACGCGGGGGAGACCGAGCTGATCGGCTGCGTGTACGTCGACCCGCCCCACCCGTCGCACCCCGGCGCCGACGCGGTGATCTCCTGGTGGGTGCGCGACGAGTACGTCGGCTCGCCCGTCGAGGCCGCGCTCGACGAGCTGGTCCCGCGGTGGATCGCCGCGGACTGGCCGCTGGAGGCGCCGTACTACGGGGTGTGACGGGGCACCGGGAGCGCGTGCAGACCTTCCTCCCGTACGCCGACTTCGAGGCTTCCGCGCGGTCGCTCGACCCGAAGCGGCTCGGCAAGCAGCGCGTCGAGTGCCTCCAGGTCGTCCGCGGCCTGACCGTCCCCGGCTACGGCTGGCGCCACCATCCGGCGGTGAAGATGTGGCGCGGCCACCTGGAGGCCCTCGGCCGCTACTCGCTCACCTGTTGCGACGTGTGGACCGAGGCCGGCCGCGCGGACACCTGCGCCACCACCCTCGTCACCGATCTCGCGGACGCCGGCGTGACCGAGATCCGCACGCAGGCCGACCTGGCGGCGGCGGGCGAGCTGCCCGCGTGGCTCGGCGACGAGGACTTCCACCGCAGCCACCGCTCCTCGCTCCTGCGCAAGGACCCGGAGTTCTACGGCTCGCGGTTCACCGACGTCCCCGACGACCTGCCCTACGTCTGGCCCACGACCGCGGCATCGGACTCCGCGTCGGCGTCGGGGTCGGAGTCCTGATCCTCCTCGGGGCCGAGGTCGATCAGCCGCTCCACCCCGATCTCCTCCAGGAAGCCCGCGTCGTGGCTGACCACGACGAGCGCCCCGCGGAAGGAGTCGAGCGCCGAGACCAGCGCGTCGTACGACGCGAAGTCGAGGTTGTTGGTCGGCTCGTCGAGCAGCAGCAGCTGCGGCGCTGGGTCGGCCAGCAGCAGCGCCGCCAGCGTCGCGCGGAACCGCTCGCCTCCCGACAGCGCGCTCACCGGCTTGTCGGCGTCGCGGCCGCGGAAGAGGAAGCGCGCCAACCGTGAGCGGACCTCGGTGCGGTCGGCGCGGGGAGCTCGCGCGGCGACGTTCTCGGCGACGCTGAGGTCGTCGTCCAGCAGGTCGAGGCGCTGCGAGAGATGTCCCACCGGCACTCGAGCCTGCGGGAGCAGCGACTCGAGCAGCGTCGTCTTGCCCGAGCCGTTCGGCCCGACGATCCCGACCCGGTCCGGCCCGCTGATCTCCAGCTCGCCCCCGGTCAGCACCACCCGTCCGCGCGGCACCTCGGTGCCGGGCAGGTCGATGCGGATCCCGCGGTCCTCCCGCAGCCGGGACTCCGCCGCGTCGAGCCGCTCCCGCGCCGCGTCGAGCCGCTCCTCGTGCACCTTGCGGTACTTCGCCGCCGACTGCTCGGCCGCGTTCTTCTTCATGCCCGCGACGATCTTGGGGATGCCGCCCGCGAGCTGCGTCTGCCGCCCCTTGCGCCGGCGCTGGGCGAGCACGCGCTCGGCCTCCTGCCGGTCGGAGCGCTGCTTGCGCAGGTCGGCGCGGGCGGTGCTCACCGCCTGCTCGGCGGCGTCCTGCTCGGCCGCGACCTGGGCGGCGTACGACGAGTAGCCGCCGCCGTACCACCGCACCGAGCCACTGCGCAGGTCGCCGATCCGGTCCACGCGCTCCAGCAGCTCGCGGTCGTGGCTGACCACCAGCAGGGTGCGCGGCCAGGTCCCGACCAGGTCGTACAGCCGCTCGCGCGCGGCGCGGTCGAGGTTGTTGGTCGGCTCGTCGAGCAGCAGGACGTTGGGCCGGCGGAGGAGCAACCGGGCCAGGCCCAGCTGGGTGGCCTCGCCGCCGGACACCTCGCCGATCCGGCGGTCCAGCAGGTCGCCGGGCAGCCCGAGCCGCTCGAGCTCGGCGACCGCCCGCTCCTCGACGTCCCAGTCGTCGCCGACGACGTCGTACAGCTCGGGATCGGTGTCACCGGACTCGATGGCCCGCAGCGCCCGCCGGGCGGCCCCGATGCCGAGGAACTCCTCGATCGGCTGGTCGACGTCGAGGGTGAGGTCCTGGGGCAGGTAGCCGACCTCGCCGGCGACGCGCACGTGCCCGGACGTGGGGGTCAGGACGCCGGCGACGAGCTTGAGCAGCGTCGACTTGCCGGAGCCGTTGACCCCCACGAGGCCGGTGCGCCCGGGGGCGACGAGCAGGTCGAGGTCGTCGATGACGGTGGTGCCGTCGGGCCAGGTGAGGCCGACGGAGGACAGGGTGATGGCAGCGGACTGCACGGGTGCTCCTGGAAGGTCTGAGGGAGGTACGCCGGGAGCGCGCGAGTGCGCTCGGAACCGGGCGGATGGACTTCCTCAGAGGAGCAACGGGACCTGCCGATGGGAGGCAATGGGACGCCTTCACCGTAGCCCGCTGGCGATGCGGGCGCCAAGGATTATCTCGGGTACTGTGGCCATCGGCACAGCGTCGTGCACGATCGCCCCGGCCCGCAGCAGACCCCGCGTCATCAGGGGCCGGTGAGGCGCTCCCGTCACTTCCCGATCGACCTGTTGAAGGACATCCGCTGTGAGCAAGCCCGTCGTACTCATCGCCGAAGAGCTCAGCCCCGCCACCGTGGAGGCGCTCGGCCCGGACTTCGAGATCCGCAACTGCAACGGCGCCGACCGCGCCGAGCTGATCCCGGCCATCGCCGACGTCGACGCGATCCTGGTCCGCTCCGCCACCAAGGTGGACGCCGAGGCGCTGGCCGCCGCCAAGAAGCTGAAGGTCGTCGCCCGCGCGGGCGTCGGTCTCGACAACGTCGACGTCAAGGCCGCCACCCAGTCCGGCGTCATGGTCGTGAACGCGCCGACCTCCAACATCGTCTCCGCCGCCGAGCTCGCCGTCGCGCTGATGCTCGCCGCCGCCCGTCACGTCTCGCCCGCGCACGCGGCGCTGAAGAACGGCGAGTGGAAGCGGTCGAAGTACACCGGCATCGAGCTCTACGAGAAGACCGTCGGCATCGTCGGCCTGGGCCGCATCGGCGTCCTGGTCGCGCAGCGGCTCTCCGCCTTCGGCATGAAGGTCATCGCGTACGACCCCTACGTGCAGGCCGGCCGGGCCGCCCAGATGGGCGTGCGCCTCGTCGACCTCGACACCCTGCTCGCGGAGTCCGACTTCATGTCGGTCCACCTGCCCAAAACCCCCGAGACGGTGGGCCTGATCGGCGCCGAGCAGCTCGCCAAGGCCAAGTCGCAGCTGGTGCTCGTCAACGCCGCCCGCGGTGGCATCGTCGACGAGGCCGCGCTGTACGACGCGCTGAAGACCGGCCGCATCGCCGCCGCCGGCCTCGACGTGTTCGCCAAGGAGCCCTGCACCGACAGCCCGCTCTTCGAGCTCGAGAACGTCGTCGCCACGCCGCACCTCGGTGCCTCCACCGACGAGGCCCAGGAGAAGGCCGGCATCGCGGTGGCCAAGTCGGTCCGCCTCGCCCTCTCCGGCGAGCTGGTCCCCGACGCCGTCAACGTCCAGGGCGGCGTGATCGCCGAGGACGTGCGCCCCGGCATCCCGCTCACGGAGAAGCTCGGCCGGGTCTTCACCGGCCTGGCCGGCGAGGTCGCGCAGCAGCTCGACGTCGAGGTCCGCGGCGAGATCACCGAGTACGACGTCAAGGTGCTGGAGCTGGCCGCGCTCAAGGGCGTCTTCAGCGACATCGTCGAGGACCAGGTCTCCTACGTGAACGCGCCGCTGCTGGCCGCCGAGCGCGGCACCGCCGTCCGCCTGGTCACCGAGGGTGAGAGCCCCGACCACCGCAACCTGATCACGCTGCGCGGCACCCTCGCCGACGGCTCGCAGGTCTCCGTCAGCGGCACCCTGGTCGGCATCAACCAGCGCGAGCGCCTGGTCGAGATCAACGGCTTCGACGTCGACATCGAGCCCACCGACCACCTGGCGTTCCTGACCTACAGCGACCGCCCGGGCATGGTCGGCACCGTCGGCCAGATCCTCGGCGACGCCCAGGTCAACATCGCCGGCATGCAGGTGGCCCGCGACGCCAAGGGCGGTCAGGCGCTGGTCGCCCTGTCGGTCGACTCCGCGATCCCCGCCGACGTGCTCACCGAGATCCAGTCGGCCATCGACGCCACCTCGGTGCGCGCCGTCAGCCTGGTCTGAGCCACACCGACAGCCCCCGGGGCTCCGCGGACGAGCGGAGCCTCGGGGGCTGTCGCGTTCCCGGGCACGCGCAGGTCAGGACCTGACAAGCGCCGGCCTCCGCGTTCGTCGAGTCTTGGCGGGCGGGCCGGGTCAGGGCGCTCCGGGCCCGGTCGATGGGGGAGCGAGGGGCCTGACCGGGTCCCCGATCTCTCGTGGACAGGGGAACGACATGCATGCTCCGACACCGGCCGAGCGCCGGCGTCGTACCTTCGACGACCTGAGCCTGCGGGTGCGGATCTTCGCGATCGTCGCGGTGCTGGTCGTCGGCACGGTCGTCGTCGGGGTCACCGCACTGCGCGGCGGCTCCACCATCGACGCCCGCCAGCAGGACTGGAGCCAGGCCGTGGCGACCCAGCAGCAGGTGGAGCGCGGTCGCTACCAGCTGCTGTGGCTGGCCAACTGGCAGAACATCACCGCCTGGAAGGCCCGCACCGACGGCGGGGCCGCGGCCGCCGCGCCCGACGGCGACAACCTCGCCAACTACACCGACGGCGTCGAGGGCTTCGAGAGCGAGATCCTCGGCCTCGATACCGCGAGCCTGAACGCCGACGGCCGTGCGAGCCTGGCGGCCATCGAGTCGGACTGGCAGGAGTACCTCGGCTACAACGACGAGATCTTCGAGCTCTGGCGCGCCGGGCGGCTCGACCAGGGCGACGCGGTGTCCGGCGGCCCGAAGTGGGACATCTTCTTCAGCCTCTCGACCAACCTCGACGCGCTGCGCGCCGCGGTCGAGGACAAGGTGATTGCGAGCCGGACGGCGATCGAGGACACCCGGTCCGCCACCCAGCGCACGACCATCATCGTCATCGTGCTGACCCTCCTGGTCGGCCTCGCGCTCGCCTGGCTGGTCTCCCAGCGGGTGGCCCGCAGCCTCGACGCCGTACGGCGCGGGCTGCTGGCCGTCTCGCGGGGTGACCTGACGACGCGGGTGCCGGTGCACTCGCGCGACGAGTCGGGACAGATGGCGGAGGCGCTCAACCTCGCCGTCGAGAACATGTCCGGCGTCGTCAGCGGCATCACCACGACGGCCCACAGCCTCAACGGCTCGGCCGCCGAGATGGCCGAGTCCTCGAGCCAGATCGCGGCGGCGGCCGAGGAGACCAGCGCCCAGGCCCAGGCGGTCACCGCGGCCGCCGACCAGGTCTCGCGCAACGTCCAGACGGTCGCGGCCGGGTCGGAGCAGATGGGCGCCTCGATCCGGGAGATCGCCCAGAGCACGTCCGACGCGGCCCGGATCGCCTCGGACGCCGTGGTGATCACCGAGCGGACCAACGGCACGGTCGCCAAGCTCGGCGAGTCCTCCACCGAGATCGGCAACGTGATCAAGGTGATCACCTCGATCGCCGAGCAGACGAACCTGCTCGCGCTCAACGCCACCATCGAGGCCGCTCGCGCGGGCGAGGCGGGCAAGGGGTTCGCGGTCGTGGCCAACGAGGTCAAGGAGCTGGCCCAGGAGACGGCCCGGGCCACGGAGGACATCTCCCAGCGGGTCGCCGCGATCCAGGTCGACACCTCCGAGGCGGTCGACGCGATCGAGCAGATCTCGGGGGTGATCGGTCAGATCAACGACTTCCAGGCCACCATCGCCGCCGCGGTCGAGGAGCAGACGGCGACCACCAACGAGATGAACCGCAACGTCGGCGACGCGGCCACCGCGTCGGGCGAGATCGCGGCGAACATCTCGGGGGTCGCCGAGGCGGCGGGCTCCACCTCCGAGGGCGTGGCCCGTGCGGAGCAGGCCGCGAGCGAGCTGGCCCGGCTCTCGGAGGACCTGGGCGAGCTGGTCGGGCGGTTCACCGTCTGAGCCGGCCAGAGGCGGTAGGCGCGGGCTCAGGCCACCATCACCCGGCCGGCACCCCGGCCGGGGGAGGTACGACGCTCGCGCACGACCGCCCACGCGTCCGCGAGCCGGCGCACGGCCTCCGTGAGCTCGGGGGCGGGGCGGGTCCAGGGGATCCGGACGAACCGGTCCAGCCCGCCGCCGACCGCGAAGACCGGGCCCGGGGCGACGATCACGCCCCGGCGCTCGGCCTCCGCGGTCACGGCGGTCGCGAGCGGGGCCGGCAGCTCGCACCAGATCGCGAGCCCGCCGGCGGGCAGCTGGAACCGCCACTCGGGCAGCAGCTCGCGCACCGCCGCGGCGAGCGCGTCGCGCTGCTCGCGCAGTCGCTCCAGGTGCTCGGGCAGCACCGGCCCGGCGGTGAGCAGCCGGGTCAGCACCAGCTGCTCCAGCACGGGTGCGCCCAGGTCGAGCGCGACCCGGGCGCGGGTCAGCCGCTCCATCACGTCGTACGGCGCCCGGATCCAGCCGAGCCGCAGACCGCCCCAGAAGCTCTTGCTCGCCGACCCGATGGTCACCGTGTCCGCGGAGTACGCCGCGAACGGCCGCGGCATCGTCTGCCCGTCGAGGGCCAGCGCCTGGTGCGCCTCGTCGACCACGGCGACGGTGCGCGTGCGGCGCAGCGCGGCGGCGTACTCCTCGCGCTGCGCGTCGGTCATCACGTGGCCGGTGGGGTTCTGGAAGTCGGGGATCAGGTACGCCAGTCGCGGCGCCGACTGCCGCAGCGTCGCCGTGATCGCGCCGAGGTCCCAGCCTCCGGGATCGACCGTCGCCTCGACGAGGCGGGCGCCGCTCAGCCGGATCGCCTCGGTCGCGTTCGGGTAGACCGGCGACTCCACCAGTGCCCGGTCGCCCGCGCCGGTGAGCGCCCGGGCGACCACCGCGGCACCGGAGAGCGCGCCCGCCGTGACCATGATCTGAGCAGGGTCGGTCGGCAGCCCGCGGTCGTCGTACGTCCGGGCGATCGCGGCCTGCAGCTCGGGCAGGCCGGCGGGGAAGTAGCCGTGCCCGCCGAGGTGGGCCGGCAGCTCGGCGGCGGCCTCGGCGTACGCCGTGAGCAGGCCCGGCGGTGCGGACGCGGCGGCGCAGTTGAGGTCGATGGCGTCCAGGTCGCCCGGGCGGGGGAGCAGTGCGCGGTCGTGGGCGCGCGCCCGGCCGCCGGGGACCCGGGTGAAGGTCCCGGCGCCCTGCCGCGCCTCGGCGTACCCCGCGTCGCGCAGCAGCGCGTAGGCCCGGGTCACCGTGGTGCGCGAGACCCCGAGCGCCTCGGTCAGCTCGCGCTCGCTCGGCAGCCGTACGTCGGCCTGGATCCGGCCGTCGCCGATCAGCAGGACGAGGGCGTCGGCGAGGCCGGCGTACGCCGGGCTGCGGTCGAAGGCGCCGGCGAGGGTGGCCACCCGGCCGGCGGAGATGGACGGGGCCATGCAGGCCACTCTTCCAGAATTGGCTATTCAAGACCAGTCCAATCAGGCCGCAGACTGGGCTCATGTCCAGCACGACCCTGCCCCGGCCCACGCTCGCCGACCTCGGCCCGATCGCCCAGCTCCGCGCCGGCCGCCTCGGCCGCCGGCTCCCGCAGCTGTACGTCGGCCTCGTGGCGTACGGCGTCTCCCTCGGGCTGATGGTGCGCGGCGACCTCGGCCTGGCGCCCTGGGACGTGCTGCACTCCGGCCTGATCCAGCACGTGCCGCTGACGCTCGGCCAGGCCGTCGTGGTGATGAGCTTCGTGGTCCTGCTCGCCTGGATCCCGCTGCGCGAGCGACCCGGCCTCGGCACGATCTCCAACGCGCTGGTCGTGGGGTTCGCCGCCGACGCGACGCTGTGGGCCGTGGACCGCCCCGACCTGATGGTCCTGCGGATCGCCCTGATGCTCGGCGGGATCGTGCTCTGCGGCCTCGCGACGGCCATGTACATCGGCGCCCAGCTCGGCCGCGGCCCGCGCGACGGCCTGATGACGGGCCTGGCCCGGCGCACCGGCGGATCGCTGCGGCTGGTGCGCACGGGCCTGGAGATCGCGGTCGTGGTCGTCGGTCTGCTCCTCGGCGGCACCCTCGGCCTCGGCACGGTGCTCTACGCGCTGGCCATCGGCCCGCTGACCCAGCTGTGGCTTCCTGCCTGGACGGTCCGCCTTTCCGAGTAGTTCGTGTATATGATCTATTCATGGCCTTCAGCACGATCACGAACCTCGACGTCTCCGCCGCGCAGCAGCACAGCCGCGAGCTGATCACCCGCCTGCACGCGAGCGAGTCCACGACGTACGTCACCGGCCCGGCGGGCACCGGCAACGGCGAGCGCGTCCTGGTGCTGGGCGGCACCGGCTACATCGGCCGGGCGCTCGTCCCCGAGCTCGCCCGCCGCGGCTACCGGCCGGTCGTGCTGGCCCGCAAGGCGGAGACCAAGAACGAGCCCGAGTACGCCGACGCCGAGATCGTCGTCGGCGACGCGACCCGGGCCGCCGACGTGCTGAACGCGGTCGCCGCCGCACCGACCGACGTCGTGATCTCGCTGTTGAGCGGCCGCAAGCCCAACGACGCCGAGGAGTGCCGCGAGGTCGACCACGAGGCCGTCGTCAACGGCATCAAGGCCGCCGTCGCCCACGACGTCAAGCAGTTCATCCAGATCAGCGACTTCGGCGCCTACCGCCCCGAGCTGATCCCGCAGGTCTACAAGCTCCAGGTCGAGGGCGAGCTCATGGGCCAGCACCACGGCGCCCTGCCGTGGACGATCGTGCGCCCCACGGCGTACTTCCCCTACCTGTCGGCGACCTTCGGCGACGTGAAGAACGGCCTGGCCTACCGGATCTTCGACCACGGCGAGTACAACGTGGTCAACCCGATCGCCCGCGAGGACCTCGCCGAGTTCATCGTCAACCAGGTGCTCAACCAGGACTCGTTCGGCCGGGTGCTCCCCGTCGGCGGCCCGTGGACGCCCGACAACACCGTCACCCTCAAGGGCGCGGGCCAGATGATGTTCGACGTCACCGGCCGCGACCCGCAGTGGGAGGTCGTGACCATGAAGACGTGGGACAAGAAGATCGCCCGCCTCACCCGGCTCGGCAAGGTCAGCAAGCAGCTCAAGCCGGTCGCGTTCTACCTCGAGGCCGCGAAGTACTGGTCCGTCGTCGACCACGTCGCCCCGGTGTACGGCGAGCGCACGCTGCGCGAGTTCATGGGCAAGCTGAAGGACCGGGAGTTCCCGACCGGCAGCTTCCGCGAGCGGATGAAGAACGGCACGAACGTCATGCCGACAGATATCTGAGCAGTCGCTCGGAAGGGCATGTCAGACTGCGCGCATGCGGCTCGCAGGAGCCATCGACGTCGCCGGGAGATGCCATGACCACACCCACCGGAGAACCTGACCCGAGCGCGGCCGCCGTGGCGCCCCTCGCGCCGCCGGAGCCGGTCCTCACGCTGACCGCGCCCGAGGCCCCGGCCCCGGTCGCGGCGACGGCCGCGCCGAAGATGGCGCCCCAGGTCTCGGCGGAGGTGCTGCCGGAGCTGGACGCCAAGGTCGAGTCGTTCCTGACCGCCCTCGGCACCGCACAGGCGGGCAGCCCGGAGTTCGCGGCCCAGGCCGAGAGCGTGCGCACGATGGGCGACGCCGACATCCGCAAGGCGGCCGAGACCTCGAACCGGATGCTCGAGCAGCCGGTGCGGGCGCTGAAGGAGGGCGGCATCGCCCAGGGCTCCGAGGTCGGCAAGACCCTGCTGGAGCTGCGCCGCACGGTCGAGGACCTCGACCCCAGCGAGGCGACCGGTTCGAAGAAGCTGCTCGGGTTCCTGCCGTTCGGCGACAAGGTGACCGACTACTTCCGCAAGTACCAGTCGGCCCAGTCCCAGCTCAACGGCATCCTGCACAGCCTGCGCAACGGCCAGGACGAGCTGACCAAGGACAACGTCGCGCTCAACCTGGAGAAGACGAACCTGTGGGCGACCATGGGGCGGCTCAACCAGTACGTCTACGTCGCCGAGCGGCTCAATGCGAAGCTCGCGGCGCGGATCGCGGAGCTGGAGCTGTCGGATCCCGAGGCGGCCAAGGCGCTCAGCCAGGACGTGCTGTTCTACGTCCGCCAGAAGCACCAGGACCTGCTCACCCAGCTGGCGGTGTCGATCCAGAGCTACCTGGCGATCGACATCATCATCAAGAACAACATCGAGCTCATCAAGGGCGTCGACCGGGCGTCCACGACCACGATCTCGGCGCTGCGCACCGCGGTCATCGTCGCCCAGGCGCTCGGCAACCAGAAGCTCGTCCTGGACCAGATCACCGCGCTCAACACCACCACGTCGGGGATGATCCAGCGCACCTCCGAGATGCTCCGCGAGAACTCCGCGGCCATCCAGGAGCAGGCCGCGTCCTCGACGATCGGCATGGAGCAGCTGCAGGCCGCGTTCCAGAACATCTACGCGACCATGGACTCCATCGACGAGTTCAAGCTGAAGGCCCTCGACTCGATGGCGCAGACGATCGGCGTCCTCGGGGCCGAGGTCGACAAGTCGAAGGCCTACCTCGACCGGGTCCAGGCCCACGACGCCCGCAACGCCGCGGGCTCGCTCGACCTGTCCACGCTGCCCACCCGCTGAGGCACCGCATGGGCCTCAGGTCGTGGTTCGGGCGCCGGAGGGAGGAGCCGGCCGTCGTCGTACCTGCGCCGCCGACGGAGCAGGACATCCTCGCCTCGCTCAACCGCGTCAACGCGATGCTCGTCGAGGGCGGCGCGCCGCCCCTCGTCATCTCGCGGGTACGCCGGATCGCGCGGACGATCAACGACACGCTGCCCCGGCTGCGCCACCTCGGCGCGGGCTCGGCCGACAGCTACTCGGTCGTCGCGACCGCGACGAACTACCTGCCCGAGGCCGTCGGGGGATATCTCCGGCTGCCGCGGGAGTGGGCCGACACCCGGCCCATCGACGGCTACAAGACGTCGCTGATGGTGCTCGTCGACCAGCTCGAGCTGCTGGCCTCGACGATGGACAAGATCCTCGACGCCGCCAACCGTGCCGACGCCCAGGCGCTGGTCGCGCACGGCATGTTCCTGCAGGCCAAGTTCGGGCCGTCCACCGGCACCGACATGACGCTGGGATCCTCCTGATGACCGATCTGTCCGCGGCGCTCGCCGCTCTCGCCGAGGCCGCTGCCCGCGCCGGGGTCGAGCCCGCCGTCGCCCGCGCCGAGGGGGAGGCGCTGGCCGCCACCGTGTCCGAGGCCGCCAAGGGGGCGTTCGTCGACTGGTCCGCCCAGACCGGGCGCGCTGCGTCGGCCGACGACTTCATGGACGCCGCCTCCCGCGGCCGGCGCTACCGCGTCGCCCCGACGCCGAGCATGGGCCAGCTCCAGCTGACCCGCTCACCGCACGCGCCGGCGTACGCCCAGGCCCTGGCGGACGTGGCCTTCGCCGCGACCTCGCTGGGCGAGCAGAACCCCCGCACCGTGGGCAACGCCGCCACCGCGGCCGCCGCCCAGCTCGGGGAGGGCGCGCCCGGACCGCTGCCGGGTGCCGAGCGGCAGCCCGTCCCCGGGGTCGGCGACGAGGTCACCCGCAGCCTGCTGAGCCAGCTCGGCACCATCCAGCGCAAGCTCGCGGGGGGCCTCGACCTCGCCGGCCTGCAGGCGCCGACCGAGCCGTCCCAGCCGCTCGAGCCCGCGGGTCCGGCGCCGGTCCAGGCCGCACCCGCCGAGCCCGCGCCGGCCGCGGAGGAGCCCGAGCCGGAGCCGGAGGAGGAGCCGAAGAGCGTCGAGGAGCTGCTCGCGGAGCTCGACGCGCTGGTCGGGCTGGCCGACGTGAAGGCCGAGATCCACCGCCAGGCGGCCGTGCTCCGCGTCGAGGGGCTGCGTCAGCAGGCCGGGCTGAAGGCACCGACCATCACCCGGCACATGATCTTCAACGGCAACCCCGGCACGGGCAAGACCACCGTGGCGCGCCTGGTCGCGGGCATCTACCGCGCGCTCGGGCTGCTCTCGAAGGGACAGCTGATCGAGGTCGACCGTTCCGAGCTGGTGGCCGGCTACCTCGGCCAGACCGCGATGAAGACCGCCGAGGTCGTGAAGTCCGCCGAGGGCGGCGTGCTGTTCATCGACGAGGCCTACGCGCTGGCCGGCGACCAGTACGGCCAGGAGGCCGTCGACACGCTGGTCAAGGAGATGGAGGACAAGCGCGACGACCTCGTCGTCATCGTCGCCGGCTACCCCGTCCCGATGCAGGTCTTCGTCGGCCAGAACCCCGGCCTCGAGAGCCGCTTCCGCACCACCATCGACTTCGTCGACTACACCGACGGCGAGCTCGCCGACATCTTCGCTGCGATGGCGCGCTCCGCCGAGTACGACCTCGACGAGGCCGTCCTGGACCGCCTGCGGGAGATCCTCGCGGGCGTCGGGCGCGGCCCGACCTTCGGCAACGCGCGCTACGTCCGCAACGTGCTCGAGGCGGCGATCGGCCGGCACGCCTGGCGGCTGCGCGAGGTCGAGCAGCCGACGCTGGAGCAGCTGCGCACGCTGCACCCCGACGACCTGGAGACCGAGCCGCTCGAGGCACCGGTCCAGCCCACCGACCCCGGCGTGGTTGACCCGTTCCTCGACGGGGAAGACACCGGTCCGGCCGAGCAGGAGGAGACGGCGTGACGCAGACGGCCGGAGCACCGGCACCCAGCCAGACCCCGGCGATGCGGCCCACCGCGACCGTGGCAGCACCCGCTCCGCCTGTCGCGGCGACGGCGGGCGGGCGTGACCTGTCGGAGAACGTGCCGAGCCTGCTCAACCGGCTCCAGGTGCTCGCCGTCGTCGCGTGCGTGCTCTTCGGCGCCGTCGCTGCCGTGCTGCAGGTGCTGTCCTGGCAGGCCAACGGCCGCGCCGCCGCCAACACCGAGCAGGTCGTGCGCGTCCAGCAGATCCAGTCCCTGCTGCTGCGGGCCGACGCCATCGCCACGAACTCCTACCTGGTCGGCGGGCTGGAGCCCGCCGACGCCCGGGCCGAGTACGACAGCTCGATCGACACCGCGCTGCGCCTGATCACCGACGCCGCCGAGGCCCAGCCGGCCGACCGCGAGGTGCTGGCCGACCTGAACGCCGCGGTCGCGTCGTACACCACCTCGGTGGCGCAGGCGCGGGACTACAACCGCCAACAGCTCGTGATCGGCATCGCCTACCTCAACCAGGCGGGCAAGGCCCTGCGCGACGAGGCCCTGCCGATCACCCAGGCGCTCGCCGACGCGAACGCCGAGCGGGCCACCGGCGAGATGGACGGGCAGAGCCCGGTCTGGCTGCTGCTCTGCGGGATCGCGGCGCTGGTCGTCCTCGTCGTGGTCAACCGGCAGATCGCACGGCGCTTCCACCGCCGCTTCAACGTCGGGCTGGTCGTCGCCGCGCTCGTGGTCGCCGGGCTCACGCTGGCGACGGCCGCGCACGCCCAGGCCGAGCACAACGGCAACGAGGGCCTGCAGGACGGTCACTACGAGGCGGCCGTCGACGCGGCCACCGCCCGCACGGCCGCCAACAACGCCAAGGCCGTCGAGAGCCTGGGCCTGGTCAACCGGGGGGCGGGCGCGACCTACGAGAAGGAGTGGGTCCGGCAGGCGGACATCGTGGAGGAGTCGGCCGACGGCCTGACGCTCGACCAGTGGCAGGCCTACGCGGACCAGCACGAGGCGATCCGCGACGCCGACGAGGCCGGCGACTGGGACGGCGCGGTCGCCCTGGCGACCTCGACCGACGACGGCTCGGCCACCGACCTGCTCGACGCGGTCGACGCGAGCGCGGCCGCGGAGGCGGAGGTCAACGGCACCGAGGCGGCCGACGGATTCCGGGACGGTGGGGCCTTCTCGATCATCCTGGTGGTGCTGACCGCGCTCGGTGCCCTGGTGGCGGCCTTCGCCGCCAGTCGCGGCATCGGCACCCGACGGAGGGAGTACGCATGAGGCGGCGGACGACGCAGGCCCTGGGCCTGGTGCTGGCCGGGCTGGTGCTGGCCGGGTGCGGGGGGTACGACGCCACGGTCGTGCCCGAGCCCGACGACGAGACGTCGGGCGCGGCCGCGCCGAACCCCTCGGACGACAACGTGCCCTGCGAGAACGACGGCAGCCAGGTCCGGTCGTTCGACCCGGCCGACGGCACCGTCGACGGCGACGCCGTGGCGCGCATCCGCCAGAACGGCCGGCTCGTGGCCGGCATCGCCGCCGACACCAACCTGCTCGGCGCCCGCAACGCCGGCACCGGCGTGATCGAGGGCTTCGACATCGACATGGTCAACGCGATCGCCCAGGCGATCTGGCCCGACGAGAGCCTGAAGCAGGTCATCCGCGACCGGGTCGAGCTGCGCGTGATCACGGCGGCCGACCGGATTCCGTTCTTGGTCGACGGCGATATCGACATCGTGGCGCGGAACATGACGGTCAACTGCGACCGCTGGCAGGACGTCGCCTTCTCCCAGGTCTACTACGACGCCGGGCAGAAGGTGCTGGTGGGCAAGGACGCCGGGATCGAGACGATCGCCGACCTCGCCGACAAGCGGATCTGCGCGCCGGCGGGCACCACCAGCATCGCGAACATCCAGAAGATCCAGCCGGCCGCGAAGCCGGTGGAGTCCACCGACAACTCGGCCTGCATGATCCTCTTCCAGAACGGCGAGGCCGACGGGGTCAGCACCGACGACACCGTGCTCGCCGGCCTGGCGGCGCAGGACCCGTATGCGATTGTGCTCGACACTCCCTTCCTCACCCAGGAGCCCTACGGCATCGCCACCAACAGCGACGACGTGGACCTGGTCCGGCTGATCAACCGGACGCTGGAGGACATGCGGCGCGACGGTCGCTGGCAGGCGTCGTACGACACCTGGCTCGCCAAGCCGCTCGCACCGGCGAAGGGCGTGCAGCCGGAGCCGGTCTACGGCCGGTGACCGCATGACCCCCGCCCCCGCCCCGCCCGGCCCGCTCGGCTCCGCCCCGGAGCCGGCGGCGCTGCAGGCGTACCTGAACGACCTCGACGCCTGGGTGCGCGGGCGCAAGGTCGAGCTCGACGAGCTCGATGCGGCGGCGCTGGCCGCGCAGCGCGGGGCCGAGGTCGCCGGCGACATGGCGCTCGCGCTGGCGATGTGGAAGGCCGTCTCGGACCGGTGGCAGCTGATGTGGGCGACCTGGGACGGCGGCCGGGTCGGCCAGCCCGAACGGGAGCGGATCACCGCGTTGGTCTGGGGCCGGCTCGACTCCACCGTGGGGGACGCCGGGGGCGGCACCTCGCTTCCCGAGGCCTGCCGGCTCTCCGACGCCCTGGTCAGCCAGCTCCGGGCCGCACTCGCCCTCGCGCCCGGGGCCGACGCCGCGGCGGCACGGGTCAAGGAGCTCCGTGCCCAGCTGGAGCGGCTGCGCGACCAGGTCGCGCTGGAGCCGGCGCTCGGCCGCGACGCGGCCGTCGACCGGCTGGCGTCGCTGATGGCCCGGCTCTCCGACGTCACCGCCCGCGCCCAGCGCGGCGCCGACGTCGGCGGCCTGCTCGGTCCGCTGGAGCAGGAGGCCGCGACCTTCGAGCGCGACCTGATCGTCGGCAACGCCAGGCGCCGCGAGGCCCGCGGCCTGCTGGATGACGCCCGCGAGCTGCAGACCGACCTCGAGGCCCGCGAGGCCGCCCTGCGCACCCTCGCCGAGCGCTGCGTGCGCAAGGTCGACCCGGCGCCGCGCTACGCCGTACCCGACGTGTCCAACCTCGGTGCCGTGCCCAACACCGTGGAGGCGATCGAGGCCCACGTCGCCAAGCTGCACCGCGTGGAGCAGGCGTTCGCCCTCGTCGAGGAGAAGTACGCCGGCGCGCTCGCCGACCTCACCCAGCTGGTCGACCTGCTCGACGCCCTGCGCGCCAAGGCGAGCGCCCACGGGCTCGCCGACCAGCCCGACCTGGCCGCCAGCGAGCGGCAGGCGCGCGACGTCCTCGCCCGCGAGCCGGTGCCCGTGCCGGTCGCCCGCTCGCTCGTCGGCACCTACTCCACCTGGCTCGACCAGCTCCTGAAGGAGACGGCATGAAGTGCGCTCAGCCCGGCTGCACCGGGAGCATCCTCGACGGCTACTGCGACGTCTGCGGCATGGCCGCCGAGCCCGGGGGAGCGGCCGCCGCGAGCGCCGGCCCCGCCCCCGCCGCGTCGGTCGCCGCGACCGCCGACGGCTCGCCCTGCACGCAGCCCGGGTGCACCGGCAAGATCCTCGACGGCTACTGCGACGTCTGCGGCTCGCCGGCGGCCTCGGTCGGCGCCGCGCCCGCCGTCGCCGGTGAGGTCGCGCCGATGAGCGGCGAGGTCTCGGTCGCCACCGCCGCCGCGAGCGTCCGCTCCGCCGCGATCGGCTCCCGGCTCGCGCAGTCGTCGGGCACGTCGAGCACCCGCCGTACGCGCACGGGCTCCCAGCGGATGCGAGCGGCGCGGCTGGGCGCGGGCCTCACCGTCGTACCTCCCGCTCCGGCGGTCGACGCCAGCAAGGCGATCCAGCCGAACCCGCAGGTGCCCGAGGACAAGCGCACCTGTTCCAAGTGCGGCAACGCGATCGGCCGCACCGTCGACGGCCGTCCGGGGCGCACCGAGGGCTTCTGCCCGCAGTGCGGTCAGCCGTTCTCGTTCACCCCGAAGCTGCACCCGGGCGACCTGGTCGCCGGGCAGTACGAGGTCGTCGGCGCCATCGCCCACGGCGGCCTCGGCTGGATCTACCTCGCCCGCGACAAGAACGTCTCCGACCGCTGGGTGGTCCTCAAGGGCCTGCTCAACTCCGGCGACCCCGACGCGCTCGCCGCGGCCATCGCCGAGCAGCAGTTCCTCGCGAAGGTCGAGCACCCGCTGATCGTCGAGATCTACAACTTCGTCACCCACGAGGGTGCCGGCTACATCGTCATGGAGTACGTCGGCGGCAAGTCGCTCAAGCAGATCCTCAAGGCGCGGATGGCCGACAACAACGGCGTGTACGACGCCCTCCCGGTCGACCAGGCGCTGGCGTACCTGCTGGAGGTGCTGCCCGCCTTCCAGTACCTCCACGACCTCGGACTCGTCTACTGCGACTTCAAGCCCGACAACCTGATCCAGGTCGGGGACGCGGTGAAGCTGATCGACCTCGGCGGCGTACGACGCATCGACGACGAGGACTCCGCCATCTACGGCACCGTCGGCTACCAGGCGCCGGAGGTGGCCGAGGTGGGTCCGAGCGTCGCCTCGGACGTCTACACGCTCGGCCGGACGCTGGTCGTGCTGTGCATGGAGTTCCGCGGCTACCAGGGCACCTACCTGCACACCCTGCCGCCGCCGGAGACGACCCCGCTGTTCCAGCGGTACGACTCGCTCTACTGGCTGATCGCGAAGTGCTGCGCGCCCGACCCGGCCGACCGGTTCGCGTCGGCCGACGAGCTGCGCGCCCAGCTGATCGGCGTGCTGCGCGAGGTCGTCGCCGCGCGCACCAGCGGCACCGCGCTGACCTCGTCGGCGTCCGTGCTGTTCGAGTCGCCGGCGACGTCGACCTCCGTGCTCGGCTGGTCCGCGCTGCCGGACCTGCGCCCGGACACCACCGACGCCCAGCACGCCTTCGTCGCGACCGTCGGTGCGACCGACCCCGAGGAGCGGCTGGCCAACCTGTCGCAGGCGCCGGAGGACACGGCCGAGGTGCTGCTCGCGCGGGCTCACGCGGCCCTCGACCTGCAGGACGCGGCCCGCGCGCACGCGCACGCCGCCGAGCTGCTCGCGGTCGATCCGTGGGACTGGCGGGCGCTGTGGTTCGACGGGCTGGCCTACCTCCAGCAGGAGGACTGGCAGGCCGCCCAGGCCGCGTTCAGCGCGGTCTACCAGCAGGTGCCGGGGGAGCTCGCGCCCAAGCTGGCGCTGGCCGTCGCGTGCGAGCGCGGCGGCCTCCCGGAGGTGGCCGAGGGCCTGTACGCCACCTGCGCCGCCACGGACGCGACGTACGTCGCCCCCGCCGCCTTCGGCATGGCCCGCGTCCGGGCCGAGCGCGGCGACACCGCGGGGGCGGTGGCCGCGCTCGACATGGTGCCGAAGACCAGCCGCGGCTACCCCGAGAGCCGCCAGCTTCGGGCCGAGGTGCTGCTCGCGGGCGGTGGCTCGGATCTCGCCGTCCTCGACCAGGCGATGCGGTCCATCGAGTCGGTGTCGATGGACCCCAGCGCCAAGCAGCGCTACACCGTGCGGATCCTGACCGAGGCGCTCGCGGCCGTGACCTCGGGCGTCGGCTCCGCTCCGGCCGGGCAGCAGGTCGGGGGACACGACGCGAGCGAGGCCGGGCTGCGCTCGGGCCTGGAGACCGCCTACCGGGCACTGGCCCGCGAGGCGCCGCTGCTCCAGGACCGGATCTCGCTGGTCAACCAGGCGAACGCCGTGAGGAGCTGGACGCTGACGTGAGCACCACCACCTGCCCCGCCTGCGGGGCCGCCGTCCCGCAGGAGGCCCGGTTCTGCGAGGAGTGCGGGGCCGCCCTCGGCGGTGCGGCGCCCGCGGCACCGACCACGGCGGAGATCGACGAGCTCGCGCCGATCAGCGCGCCGACGTACCGCACCCCGGCGGCGCCGCCGCCCACCCCCGTGCGAGCCTGCCTGTCCTGCGGGGGCACGGTCGGTGAGGACGGCTACTGCGAGGTCTGCGGCACCAAGGCGCCCAGCGAGCGCGACCACTTCCGCGAGGATCCCGCCCCGTGGGTGGCGGGCGTCTGCGACCGCGGGATCCGGCATCGCCGCAACGAGGACGCGATGGCGCTGCTGGCCTCGGCCACGCCGGGGGAGCGCGCCGTGCTGGTGGTGCTCGACGGCGTCTCGAACTCCATCGACTCCGACGTCGCGTCGCTCGCCGGAGCCCGGGCCGCGCGCGAGGTGCTGCGGACGCCGCTGCCGCGGGGGATGGGTACGCCGGAGAGCCGGGTCGCCGCCGTCACGAAGGTGCTGACCGACGCGGCCGTCGCCGCGAACGAGGCGGTGGTCGAGACGACCGACCCCGCGTCGGCCAACCCCGCGTCGGCGACGTACGCCGTGGCGGTGCTCGAGGGCGGCGTGCTCGCCCACGCCAACATCGGCGACTCGCGGGTCTACTGGCTGCCCGACGGTGGGCCGGGCAGCCAGCTCAGCGTCGACGACTCCGCGGCCCAGATGCACATCGAGGCCGGGATGTCGCGTGCCGAGGCCGAGAGCGGGCCGCAGGCCCACGCGATCACCCGCTGGCTCGGCCGGGACGCGCCCGAGATCGCGCCGCGGCTCGGGACCCTGGAGCTCGACACACCCGGCTGGGTGCTGGTCTGCTCCGACGGGCTGTGGAACTACGCTTCCGAGCCCGACTCGCTCGCCGCGCAGGTCGCGGCCGCCGGCACCGCCGTACCCGCGGAGCTGGCCCTGGCCCTGGTGGCGTTCGCCAACGCGCAGGGTGGGCAGGACAACATCACCGTCGCGCTGGCACGCTTCGATCCCACGCGCACCACCGAGCAGGAGGAGTCCCATGGCTGAGTTCACCGCCGCCGTCTACCAGAACGAGTTCCTGCCGGACGGCGGGACCGACGTGAACGCCATCGTCACGGTCACCTGCTCGGGCGCCGGCACCGCGGGGCGGACCGGGGCCGGGGCCGCGGGCGAGATCATCATCGTGGACACCTCCGGCTCGATGGGGCCGCAGACGATGGCCGCAGCGAAGCAGGCGGCGCAGGCCGCTCTCGCCGAGATCGTCGACGGCACCTACTTCGCCGTCATCGCCGGCTCCGACCGCGCGATGCTGGCCTTCCCGCAGGTCTCCTCCGGTCCGGGCATGGTGCCGATGGACGCCGGCAGCCGGGCGGCCGCCAGCGCGGCCATCGCCAACTTCCGCGGCTCGGGCGGCACCGCCATCAGCACCTGGCTCGACCTGGCGGGGACCCTCTTCGCCTCGGTCCCCGCGGTCACCCAGCGGCACGCGCTGCTGCTGACCGACGGGGAGAACCGCGAGCAGCCCGGCTCCCTGGACGCGGCGATCAAGCGGGCCACCGGCTACTTCCAGTGCGACTGCCGCGGAGCGGGCACCGACTGGCAGGTCGACGAGATCCGCCGGATCGCCCAGGCGCTGCTCGGCACCGTCGACATCATCCCGAAGCCCGACCAGATGCAGGCGCAGTTCGAGGCGATCATGCGCGCCGCCATGTCGCGCGGCGTCGCCGACGCGCAGCTGCGGATCTGGGCGCCGCAGGGTGCGCAGGTCCTCTTCGTGCGTCAGGTCTCCCCTTCGGTCGAGGACCTCACCGCCCGCCGGACCGAGATCAACCCGCTCACCGGCGCGTACCCCACCGGCGCCTGGTCCGACGAGTCGCGTGACTACCACGTCGCGGTCCGGGTCGCCGCCAAGGCGATCGGGCAGGAGCAGCTCGCCGCCCGGGTCCAGCTCGCGGTCGGTGACGAGGTCGTGGCCCAGGGGCTGGTCAAGGCGACCTGGTCCGGCGACTCCGGCCTGACCGCCCGCATCGACCAGCAGGTCGCCCACTACACGGGCCAGACCGAGCTGGCGTCGATGATCCAGGAGGGCCTGGCGGCCAAGGCCGGCGGCGACGAGGCGACGGCCACCACCAAGCTGGGCCGGGCGGTCCAGCTCGCCGCCGAGACCGGCAACGAGGAGGCCACCTCCAAGCTGCGCAAGGTCGTCGACATCGACGACGAGAAGGAGGGCACCGTTCGGCTCAAGCGCGCGGTCGACAAGGCCGACGAGATGGCGCTCGACACCGCCTCCACCAAGACCACGCGGATCAAGAAGTGAGCTCGACGATGCGCTGTCCCGCCGGCCACGAGTCGGGCGCCACCGACTACTGCGACGTCTGCGGGCTCGCCATGGGCGCCGCACCGGCCGACGCCCCGGCGGCCGCGGACGCCGCCGCGGACGCGCCCGCCGACGGGGCCTGCCCCAGCTGCGGTGCGGCCAACCCCGCCAACGCGCTGTTCTGCGAGGCCTGCGGCTACGACTTCACCACCGGCTCGATGCCGCGCCCGCTCACGCCGCCGCCGGCCGAGGAGGCCGCGGCGACGATCGCCGCCCCCGTCGTACCCTCCGAGGCGGCGAGCCCCGCCCCGCCGCTCGCGGACGCGTGGGTGGCCGAGGTCTGGATCGACCCGGACTGGTACGCCGACCAGAAGTCGACCGACCCGCTGCCCTCGCCGGGCCTGCCGCTCGTCGTCCCGCTGCGGACCACCTCGGTCCTGATCGGCCGGGTCTCGCGCAGCCGCAACATCAGCCCCGACATCGACCTGTCCTCCGACAACGGCATCAGCCGCCGGCACGCCCAGCTGACCACCGACGGCTCGCGCTGGTTCGTCGAGGACCTCGGTTCCTCGAACGGCACGTACGTCGGCGACGCCGTCGGCGGCCTCCCGACCGCCCCGGTGCCCCCGGGCCAGAAGCAGGAGATCATGCCCGACGACCGGGTCTACCTCGGCGCCTGGACCCGCATCGTCGTCCGCCGCGCCACCCCCGGCGAGCTCTGACCCACCCACCCGCCGAGTCGGCAGAACTTGCGCGTCGAGTCGGCAGAACTTGCTGACACAGCGTCGGCAAGTTCTGCCGACTCGACGCGTAACTACTGCCGACTCGGCGTCAGCGCTTGGTGGCGATGATGGCGGAGGCGTCGGAGGCGACCAGCACCTCGACGGCGGTGAAGCGCTGGTCCGTGAGCCACTGCTCGCGCAGCGTGTCGACGCGGCCGTAGGCGATCGGGGGCCAGACCTCGCACGGCGTGAAGTCGTCGAGTACGACGATGCCGCCCGGCTCGACCAGGTCCGCGATCGCGTCGACGCCGACCTCGGTGGGCTCGCCGGAGTCGAGGAACAGCAGGGAGAACGGCCCCTTGTCGAGCAGGGTCGACCAGTCGGCGGCGAGCACCTCGACCTGCGGGTCGTCGGCGAAGATCTGGTTCGCGGCCTTGGCGAGCTGACCGTCCAGCTCCGCGGTCACGATCCGCGCCTCCGTCCCGCGTACGCCGGAGCGCAGCCAGGCGGTGCCCACGCCGCAGCCGGTGCCGAACTCCGCCATCGTGCCGCCGCGGGTGGCGGCGAGGGTCGCGAGCAGCCGCCCGGTCTCGTTGCGGCAGAAGGAGACGTAGCCCGCCTTGCGGGACACGGAGAACGCTCGGGAGACGACATCGGGCAGGTCGGGCGGTGCGCTCATGGCCGCGAGTCTTCCATTCCGAGAGCGTCGTCCCGGATGGCGGACACAATCCGGAAACCGGTGGCGGGCGTCCGCTGAGCAGGGTTAGGGTTCATTCACCATGCGGAGCGTCTTCGTACTCATCGACTGCCGCGGCGAGGCCTAAGAGAGAGGCCACCTCGCCGCGGTGTTCGGCGTTGCGGGCCTCTCGACCATCTGTCGGATCTCCGACAGGCCTCGATCGAAGACACCGCCGCGGCGGGACGCCAGCAGCGTCGCGCGATCCGCACCCGCATGGCCGACCTCCTCTCGTGCGATCCACGAGCCGGGAACCTCTCGTCCGGAGTGTCTTCGTTCCAGGCCTGTCGGGCCGAACACCCACGAACGAGACACCACGAGAAGGAGCATCCCGATGTACGACATGTACCCCGACTGGGGACCGGCGCAGCACCACCCCGAGAACCCCAACAGCCACGAGAACGTCGCCGCCGCGGTGCAGCGCTCGCTCGACCTGCGGGACAACGGCGGCCAGCGTCCCGACGACAACTAGCGTTGGCCCCATGAGCGACTCGACCACCAGCACCGGCAGCGTGAACCTCGCCGTCATCCCCGGCGACGGCATCGGCCAGGAGGTGACCCCGGAGGCACTCAAGGTCCTCGAGGCAGCGGCCCCGGCCGGGGTGAAGTTCGAGCAGACCCGCTACGAGCTCGGTGCCGAGCGCTACCTCGAGACCGGCGAGGTGCTGCCCGACTCGGTGCTGGCCGAGCTCCGCGCGCAGGACGCCATCCTGCTCGGCGCGGTGGGCGGCAAGCCCAACGACCCGAACCTGCCCCCGGGCCTGCTCGAGCGGGGCCTGCTGCTCAAGCTGCGCTTCGAGCTCGACCACTACGTCAACCTGCGGCCCACGCGCGTCTTCCCCGGCGCCGTCTCCCCGCTGGCCGCTCCGGGGGAGGTCGACTTCGTCGTCGTCCGCGAGGGCACCGAGGGTCCCTACACCGGCAACGGCGGTGCGCTGCGCGTCGGTACGCCGGCCGAGGTCGCCACCGAGGTCTCGGTCAACACGGCGTACGGCGTCGAGCGCGTCGTCCGCGACGCGTTCGCCCGCGCCCAGCGGCGCCCCCGCAAGAAGCTCACCCTGGTCCACAAGACCAACGTGCTCGTCCACGCCGGATCGGTGTGGTGGCGGATCTTCAACGAGGTCGCGGCGGAGTACCCCGAGGTGACCACGGACTACCTGCACATCGACGCGGTCACGATCTTCATGGTCACCGACCCGTCGCGCTTCGACGTGATCGTCACCGACAACCTCTTCGGCGACATCATCACCGACCTCGCGGGCGCCATCTCCGGTGGCATCGGCCTGGCCGCCTCCGGCAACGTGAACCCCGACCGGACGGCGCCGAGCATGTTCGAGCCCGTCCACGGCTCGGCCCCCGACATCGCCGGCCAGCAGAAGGCGGACCCGACCGCGGCCATCCTCTCCGCGGCGCTGCTGCTCGACCACCTGGGCCACGCGGAGGCCGCGAAGGCCATCGACGACGCCGTCGTCGCCGACCTGGCGGAGCGTACGCCGGGCGCGACCCGTCGTACCTCCGAGATCGGCGACGCGATCGCCGCCCGAGTAGCCGGCTGACGCGCACCCCGACGTCTGGAGGCCCGGTGCGCGTCAGCGCGTCCGGGCCTCCTCGCCATTTCTCAGACGGAAGAGATATTTTGATGTCCATGCAGATCCAGACCACGCGCTCGAGCGCCCCTGTCAGCGACGAGCGCCTGGCGGAGATCCTGGCCGATCCCGGCTTCGGCCAGCACTTCACCGACCACATGTTCACCGTCGAGTGGACGCCGGAGGCCGGCTGGCACGGCGCCCGCATCGAGCCGTACGGCCCGCTGTCGCTCGACCCCGCGACGGCCGTCCTGCACTACGCGCAGGAGACGTTCGAGGGGATGAAGGCCTACCGGCACGCCGACGGCTCGATCTGGTCGTTCCGGCCGGAGGAGAACGCCGCGCGCATGGAGCGCTCCAGCCACCGGCTCGCACTGCCCGTGCTCGAGATCGACGACTTCGTCCAGGCCGTCCAGGCCCTCGTCGAGATCGACCAGCGCTGGGTGCCCGACGCGGAGGGCGAGAAGAGCCTCTACCTGCGGCCGTTCATGTTCGCCTCCGAGAAGTTCCTCGGTGTCCGCCCGTCCCAGCACGTCACCTTCATGGTGATCGCGAGCCCGGCCGGCTCCTACTTCAAGGGCGGCCTGAAGCCCGTCTCGCTGTGGCTCACCGAGGACTACACCCGCGCCGGCCGCGGCGGCATGGGCGCCGCGAAGACCGGCGGCAACTACGCCAGCTCCCTGGTCGCGCAGCAGCAGGCCTCGGCCCAGGGCTGCGACCAGGTCGTCTTCCTCGATGCCCAGGAGGGCACGTACGTCGAGGAGCTCGGCGGCATGAACATGTACTTCGTGTACGCCGACGGCCGCATCGTGACCCCCGAGACCGGCACCATCCTGGAGGGCATCACCCGCTCGTCGATCATCGAGCTGGCGGGCAAGCTGGGCCACCAGGTCGAGGAGCGGAAGTTCTCCATCCAGGAGTGGAAGGACGGCGTGACCTCCGGGGAGATCACCGAGATCTTCGCCTGCGGCACCGCCGCGGTCGTGACTCCGGTCGGCTCGCTGAAGTGGGACGGCGGCGAGGTCGCCGCACCCACCGGCGGCGACGAGCTGTGGAAGCGGATCCGCCAGGAGCTGGTCGACATCCAGTTCGGCCGCTCCGCGGACACCTTCGGCTGGATGAAGCGCCTGGTGTGACATCCCGCCCCGGCGACGGGCGGCCCGCGTCGTACCCCGCCGCGGAGGTGCGCGCGGGTAGCCTGCCCTCGTGAGCAGCATGCCGCGCCCCGAGGCGCCCGCCCCCCGGATGTCGGTGGGTGACTACACGCTGCTGGCCAAGATCGGCGAGGGCGGCATGGGCGTCGTCCACCTGGCCCGGCACGCCGACGGCGACCGGGTCGCGCTGAAGGTGCTCCGCCCGCACATCGTCGGTGACGACGAGGCCCGGGCGCGGCTGGCCCGCGAGGTGTCGTCGCTGGAGCGGATCCGCAGTCGCTGGGTCGCCGAGATCGTCGACGCCGACCCGTGGGCGCCGGTCCCGTACGTCGCCACCCGCTACGTCCCCGGGCTCTCCCTGCACGACCACGTCGTGGAGGAGGGGCCGATCGAGGGACGCGACCTGCTCTGGTTCGCGGGCTGCCTCGCGGAGGGCCTCGCCTCGGTGCACGCCGTCGGCGTGCTGCACCGCGACGTGAAGCCGTCGAACGTGCTGATGGAGGGCCGCACCCCGATCCTCATCGACTTCGGCCTGGCCCGGGTGGCCGACGACCCCAAGCTGACCCACACCGGCTGGCTGCTCGGCACGCCCGGCTACCTCGCCCCCGAGATCCTGTACGGCGAGGACGCCTCGGCCGCCTCCGACGTGCACTCGTGGGCGGCGACCGTCGCGTACGCCGGCACCGGACGCGCGCCGTTCGGCCGCGGCCCGTCGATGGCGATCATGGACCGGGTACGCCGCGGCGAGCACGACCTCACCGGGCTGCCCGAGGGCCTGCGCGGCGTGGTCGAGTCGGCGCTCGACCCCGACCCGGCCCGGCGGCCGCGGCTCGGCCAGCTGCTGGCCTGGCTGCGTCCGCAGTCGACCCGCGCCGGTGCCCGTGGACCGGTGCCGACGACGCCCGTCGCCGAGGACGTCTACACGCTGCCCCTCGCGATCGCCTCGGCCTCGGCGGTCGCCGACGACCCGACCGACCGGTGGCCGGATGCCGAGCTCCAGGACGAGCTGCCGCCGCCCACCCGGCGCGAGACCGAGTACTCCACGCAGGCGTTGCCGGCGGACGGCCCGCCCCCGCAGCAGGTCTGGCCCGAGGACTGGTGGCAGCAGCAGGACGGCGCGTGGCCGGCGGAGCCCGAGCCGACGACCTTCGCGGAGCGCTTCCGGCGCGGGACGCTGCTCGTCCTCGCCGCGGTCGCGGCGGGGGCCGGGATCGCGGCGTACCCCTGGTGGGCGACGATCGTCGTCCTGCTGCTCGTGTGGGTGCTCCGCAGCGGCTCGCTCGCGGCCAGCAAGGCCGGCGACCGGCGACGCCTGCGCGGCCGCCGGTGGTACGACGGCGCGCAGTTCCTCATCGGCGCGCCCTGGGACCTGGTCCGCTCGATCCCCGGCACGCTGATGCTGGTGCTGTGGAGTGCCGGGCTCGCGGTGGCGGGCGGGCTGGTCTGCTACGCGGTCGCGGCGACCGTGCCCGTCGGCCTGTTCGTGTGCGGGACCGTGCTGGCGGCGTCGCTCTGGTCCGGTCCCGGTGGCTCGCGGGTGCGCTCGCCGCTCGCCCGGGTCGTGCACCCGCTCGCTTCCGACGTACGCCGCTGGGCCGTCGCGCTGGTGGTGCTGGGACTGCTCGCGGCCGGGCTGGCCCTCATCGCCGGCGACGGCACCGCATGGGGACCCTCGGGCGACCCGGCCGGCTGGACCAACCCGCTGCGCTGACCCGCGCGACGACCGGCCGGACAAGACCGGATCCGGACACGCCCTGTCCGCGGCGTGCCCGTCATGGCACCATGGTCGGCATGCAGCAGTGCCGCATCATCATTCCTTAGCGCGTCGAGCCCCTCGACGCGCCAACCTCTCGCACCCCGAGAGGTTTTTTTGTGCCCGGACCCCCGCACCGAGAGAGAACCCGATGGACCTGCACGGCCCCTTCCACGTCTACGACACGACGCTGCGCGACGGCGCGCAGCAGGAGGGGCTCAACCTCTCCGTCGCCGACAAGCTGGCGATCGCCCGGCAGCTCGACGGGCTGGGCGTCGGCTACATCGAGGGCGGCTGGCCGGGCGCCAACCCCAAGGACACCGAGTTCTTCCGCCGGGCGGCACAGGAGCTCGATCTCAAGCACGCGCGACTCGCCGCGTTCGGGGCGACCCGGCGCGCCGGCGTACGCGCGGCGGACGACCCGCAGGTCGCCGCCCTCCGCGACAGCGGGGCGGGGGTCGTGACGCTGGTGGCGAAGTCGCACGACCGGCACGTGGAGCTGGCGCTGCGGACCACGCTCGAGGAGAACCTCGCGATGGTCCACGACACCGTCTCGCACCTGCGGGCCGAGGGGCAGCAGGTCTTCCTCGACGCCGAGCACTTCTTCGACGGCTACCGCGCCAACCGCGACTACGCGCTGGAGGTCCTGCGCACGGCATACGACGCCGGCGCCGAGGTCGTCGCGCTGTGCGACACCAATGGCGGGATGCTGCCGTCCTGGATCTCCGACGTGGTCCACGACGTGGTCTCCTCGACCGGTGGCCGGGTCGGCATCCACGCCCACAACGACAGCGGCTGCGCGGTCGCTAACTCGCTCGCCGCGGTCGACGCGGGCGCCTCGCACGTCCAGGGCTGCATCAACGGGTACGGCGAGCGCACCGGCAACGCGGACCTCGTCACCGTCGTGGCGAACCTCGAGCTGAAGCTGGACCGGAAGGTCCTGCCGCCCGGCCTGCTGCGCGACGCGACCCGGATCGCGCACGCGGTCGCCGAGGTGACCAACGTGCCGCCCGCGAGCCGGCAGCCGTACGTCGGCACCTCGGCGTTCGCGCACAAGGCGGGCCTGCACGCCAGCGCGATCAAGGTCGACCCGTTCCTCTACCAGCACCTCGACCCGCTCGACGTCGGCAACGACATGCGGCTGCTGGTCTCCGACATGGCCGGCCGCGCGTCGATCGAGCTGAAGGGTCGCGAGCTCGGCTTCGACCTCAGCGGCGACAAGGAGCTGGTCGGCCGGATCACCGACCGGGTCAAGGTGCTGGAGTCGCGCGGCTACACCTTCGAGGCGGCGGACGCGTCGTTCGAGCTGCTGCTGGTCGAGGAGGTCGAGGGCGCGCGGCCGTCGTACTTCGAGGTCGAGTCGTGGCGGGTGATCACCGAGACCCCGAGCAACGCCCGTCCGGGGGAGGAGGCGGTCTCCGAGGCGACGGTGAAGCTCACAGCGGAGGGCGTGCGGTACGTCGTCACCGGTGAGGGCAACGGTCCGGTCAACGCGCTCGACCAGGCGCTGCGCGGCGCCATCGGCCAGGCCTTCCCGCAGGTCGCGAAGTTCGAGCTGATCGACTACAAGGTCCGGATCCTCGACCAGGGCCACGGCACCGACGCGATCACCCGGGTGCTGATCGAGACGACCGACGGCGAGTCGTCGTGGGTGACCGTCGGTGTCGGCGCCAACGTGATCGAGGCGTCCTGGGGCGCCCTGGTCGACGGGCTGACCTTCGGCCTGCGGCGGCTCAGGCCTGCTGACCCGGCCTGACCACCCGGTTGACGAGGTCGACCCAGCCCTCGTAGACGCGGTCGACCGGGAACTCCTCGATCCGCACCTGCTGGTCGAGGATCGGCACCTCCAGCGGTGCCAGGACCGCGGTCGCGAGCAGCGGCAGGTCACCGGTGACGCCGAGCTCGGCGAGCAGGTAGCGCACGTGCATCGCGGTGAAGGAGTACGCCGCGTACGACCGCGGGCTGATCCAGCCGGCCTCGCGCAGCAGGTCGGCGTGGCGGAGCGTGATCTCGATCCGCGACCGGCCGAAGGCCAGCAGCCGGTCGAGCGGGTCGGCCCCGGGGCCGAGCGGCGGTGGCCCGGAGATCACCGACGCCTGCCAGTCGGTCTCGGCCTGGTCGATCAGCGCACCCATCAGCCCCTCGCGGGACTCGAAGCGCCGGAAGACCGTGCCCTTGCCCACCCCGGCCCGGGCCGCGACGGCGTCCATCGTGACGGCGTGCGCTCCGTGCAGGGCGACGAGCTCCGCCGCGGCGCACATCAGCGCCTCGCGGTTGCGCGCCGCGTCCCGGCGCTCGGTCGGGGGAGCGTCGAGGAGCGGAAGCAGGCGGGGCTCGGACATGGCGCGCCCCACTCTAGGGAGCCGGGCCGTCCCTGGCTGGGGGATTTACCTGGGCTAGACCGGGAATAGAAAGCGGACTAGGGTCCGTTTTGCCCCGTGACCGTTCCGCACCAGAACCAGGAGCACCCATGTCCGAGACCCGCGTCGCCGTCCTCGTCGGCAGCCTCCGCGCCGACTCCCTGAACCGCAAGCTCGCCGAGAAGCTCGGCGCCGAGGCGCCCGAGGGCGTCGTCCTCGACATCGTCGAGGGCCTCGAGGAGCTGCCGTTCTACAACGAGGAGATCGACGGCGAGCAGGCCCCCGAGGCCGCCACCCGCATCCGCGCGCACGTCGCCGGCGCGGACCGCGTCCTCGTCGTCACCCCCGAGTACAACGGCACCATGCCCGCCGTGCTCAACAACGCCATCGACTGGCTCTCCCGCCCGTACGGCGCCGGCGCGCTGGTCGCCAAGCCGTTCGCCGTGGTCGGCACCACCCCGACCCCGTACGGCGGCCGCTGGGCGCACGCCGACGCCAACCGCTCGGCCAACATCGCCGGCGCCGTCGTCCTCGAGGACGTCACCGTCTCGCAGCCCGGCGTCGAGGTCGACGTGCTCGCCGACGCCGAGGTGCAGGCCAAGCTGCAGGCCGCGCTGCGCTCGCTCGTCGACTACGACGCCGCTCCCTCCAGCGCTGCCTGAGCGGCTGGTCCAGCCCGCTAGGGCGTGTTTGTCTGTTCGGCGCCGTCGCGAGCGGGGTTCCGCGCCGATCTGGCAAGGCGGAGCCGCGAAGGCGGGACGGAGTCCCGACGAGTCGGTGACAACGCCGCCAGATCGGATGTGGAGACCCGCGCAGCAGGCGTTCCGAACGGGCAAAGATGCCCTAGGTTCGGGTCGTGAGCGAACTCCACGACCTGACCGCGCTGGAGCAGGGCGAGCTGGTGCGCCGCCGGGAGGTGTCGCCGACCGAGCTCGTCGAGCACTACCTCGAACGCGCCGACCGACTCGACTCGGTCGGCGCGTTCGTCACGCTCACGGCCGAGCGCGCCCGGAAGAGCGCGACGGCGCTGGCGGACGTCCCCGAGCAGGCGGGTCAGCTGTACGGCGTACCGACGGCGATCAAGGACCTCAACCTGACCGCGGGCGTGCCCACGGGCTTCGGGTCCGCAGCGTTCGCCGACCACGTGCCGGAGGTCAGCGACGGCGTGACCCTGGCCCTCGAGGCGGCCGGGATGGTGAGCCTCGGGAAGACGAGCACGCCGGAGTTCGGCTCGCCCTGCTACACCGAGCCCGAGGGGCGGCCGGCCGCGGTCACGCCGTGGGACCGCACCCGGATGGCGGGCGGCTCCTCCGGGGGCGCCGCGGCGGCGGTGGCGGCGGGGCTGGTGCCGGTGGCCCAGGGCTCCGACGGCGGCGGCTCGATCCGGATCCCGGCGTCGTGCTGCGGGCTGGTGGGTCTCAAGCCGAGCCGCGGGCGGATCTCGGGGTTCCCGATGTACGGGGACCCGGTGGGTTTGGCGACGGCCGGGCCGATCGCCCGGACCGTGCGCGACGCGGCGGCGATGCTGGACGCACTCGCCGGTCGTCGGGTGGGGGATCCTGCCTGGGCGCCACCTCCTTCCTCGAGCTTCCTGGACTCCTGCGACCGCGACCCGGGACGGCTCCGGATCGCTCGCTTCAGTGAACCCGTCATCACCGACACTCCACTCGACGCGGAGTGTCGGCGGGCATGGGAGGACGCCTCCCGCCTGCTGGAGTCGCTCGGCCACGAGGTCGTCGATGTCGCCGTGCCGCTGCCCCGCGAGGCGGTGCCGGTGTTCGAGACCTGCTGGGCGGTGCTGACCGCGCTGTCGGTCGTCCCACCGGAGCGCGAGCACCTGCTGCGCCCGCTCACCCGCTGGCTGTCCGAGCGCGGACGGGCGGTCAGCGCCCCGGACTTCGCGTTGGCGATCGGGGCGATGCGCCGGTACGCCGCCGACGCGCTGACCGCGCTGGCGCCGTACGACGCGGTGCTGACGCCGACGCTGGCCGCGCCGCCGCTGCCGGTCGGCGCGATCCGGGACGACGCCGACCCGGCGGCGGACTTCGAGGCGCAGAAGCGGTTCACGCCGTACACCTCCGCCTGGAACGTCACCGGCATGCCCGCCGTCTCGCTACCGCTGCACCAGACGCCGGACGGCCTGCCCGTCGGGGTGATGCTCGCCGCTCGTCCGGCCGAGGAGGAGCTGCTGCTGTCCCTCGCCGCTCAGGTCGAGGTCGCAGCGCCGTGGGCGGACCGGAGGCCGCCCGGATGGTGACCACCCGGCACACGGCCCAGTTGAGCGCGGTCGAGCTCACGGAGATCCGGGCGTTCCTCGACGCCGCCTTCGGAGACTTCTCCGACCAGGACTGGGAGCACGGGCTCGGCGGTCAGCACGCGCTGGTCCGCGAGGACGGGGTCCTCGTCGCCCACGGCTCGCTGGTCATGCGGCGGCTGTTGGTCGGCGGCCGCTCGTTGCGGACCGGGTACGTCGAGGGCGTGGCGGTCCGGCCTGACCGCCGTCGTCGCGGGTACGGCGCCGAGGTGATGGCGGCGCTCGAGGCCCTGGCGCCGGTGTACGACGTGCTCGCGCTCAGCGCGTCCGACGAGGGGATCCCGCTCTACGAGGCGCGGGGCTGGCGGCTGTGGCGCGGCCCGACGTCCGTTCTCGGACCGTCGGGGCCCGAGCCCACGCCGGACGACGACGGCTCGATCTACGTGCTCGGTGGCGAGGGCCTCGACCAAGACGCCCCGATCGCGTGCGACCACCGCGCCGGCGACGTCTGGTAGCCGCTCAGTCGCCGAGGCCGCGCGCCTGCAGCGCGTCGCCGGTCTCGTGGGCGCGGGCGACGACCCGGATGACGAACGGAGTCAGGAACGCGCGCGGGTGCCGGCCGAGTCCGCGGGCGCGGGCGGCGTCGCGGGTCTCGACGGCGAGCGCGAGCGTGCCGGGGAGTGCCTGCAGTGCGAGGCTGAAGGCGAGCGCGACCCGCTCGGGGTTCACCCCGACTCGGCGGAACGGGCCGAGCCAGCGCACCAGCGCGTCGAGGATCGCGTTGACGGCCGTGGTCGCCGTGAGCACCACGGCCGCGAGCGCCAGCGCGAGCAGGTCGACGAACGTCTCGACCGCCTTGGGCAGTCCGTAGAGCCACCATTGCAGCGCCGAGACGACGACCGCGATGATCGCGACGGAGCGGGCGGCCCGGGCCAGGGTGCCCAGCTGGACCCGGCCGGCCAAGGCGGCGACCAGCGCGAGGGCGAGGAAGACCCACGACCAGGTGGGGCTGCGCACGACGACCACGGCCAGGCTGTACGCCGCCAGCGCGCTCATCTTCACTCCGACGGGCAGTCGGTGCAGCACGGTGTCGCCCGGCTGGTGGACGCCGATCAGCAGCAGGTTGCTCATCGCAGACTCACGCCAGCGCCGAGCTCACGTAGTCGTCGATCGCCGCGTCGGGGTCGCCGTCGAAGCGCACCGCGCCGTCGGCGACCACCAGGACCCGGTCGCAGCGACGGGCCAGTTCGAGGTCGTGGGTGACCAGCACGAGCTGCTGGTCGAGCCCCAGGAGGAGGTCGCCGACGCGGCGGGTGTTGGCGAGGTCGAGCAGGGTGGTCGGCTCGTCGGCGACCAGCACGGCGGGCTCGGAGGCGAGAACGCCGGCCATCGCGAGCAGCTGCTTCTGCCCGCCCGAGAGGCTGTGCACGCTGTCGTGTGCGTGGTCGGCGAGGCCGTACCGCTCCAGTACGGCGAGCGCCAGCTCGCGGCGCTCGCCGTTGCGCTCCTGGCGACGCAACGAGAGCTCCACGTCCTCGACGCAGGTCGGCATCACCAGCTGGGCCGACGGGTCGGTGAACGCGAAGCCCACGCGGCGGCGTACCTCCGCGCCCCGCCGCGCCACGTCCAGACCGTCGACCAGCACCCGCCCGGCGGTCGGCGTGACGAGCCCGTTGAACAGCCGGGCCAGCGTGGACTTGCCGGAGCCGTTGGCCCCCACCACGCCGATCCGGCGCTCGGTCAGCGTGAGGGTGGTGGGGGAGAGGACGACCCGGTCGCCGGCGACCGTCGGGACGGTGACGCCGGCTCCGTGGAGCTCGAGGGTCGGCACGCTCAGCGGCGCTCGAGGAGCCGCGGGAAGGCGCGGTGCACCTCGGCGGCGACCAGGCCGACGACCGCGGCCTTCAGGATGTCGCCCAGCCAGAACGGCGCGTCCCAGCTGGCCGCGGTGCGGAACGGGACGTCGGAGAAGACGGCCATGCCGAGGGTGCCGAAGAAGTGGTTCAGCGCGACCCCGGGCAGGCAGCACAGGAAGACGATCAGGGCGGAGGTACGCCGGCCGCGCGCGGCGTACCGGACGAGCAGGCCGGTCACGAAGGCGACCGCGAGGAACGACCACAGGTAGCCGGCGGTGATCCCGGTGAAGACGCCGATCCCCGCGGAGTGCCCCGAGAAGACCGGGAGGCCCGCGGCGCCCAGGGCGAGGTAGAGCGCGACGGCGAGGGTGCCGCGCACGGCGCCGAGCAGGGCGCCGGTGAGGGTGATCGCGAAGGTCTGCAGGGTGACCTCGACGCCCGCGCCGCCGACGGGGATGCCGCCGACGAGGGTGCAGGCGGCGATCAGCGCGGCGAACGCCGCGACGAGGGCGAGGTCGGTGGCGGAGAGCCGGGGGCGGGTGGAGGCCGGCGCGGTGGTGTCGTCGGTCACGGTCATGGGAGATCCTTCGTCGTACGGACCTGAACAGTGGTCAGGTGAACGGCGTTCAGGTTAGGGTCGGGGCCGATGGTCGTCAACGGCCACGGGACGGAGTGTGGTGTGCGCAACAGTCGGGCCGACGTCGTGGACCGGGCGATCGCCGTCCTCGACGGCTACGGACTCGCCGACCTGTCGATGCGGCGTCTCGGTGCCGAGCTGGGCGTGCAGCCGAGCGCGCTCTACCACCACTTCGCCAACAAGCAGCTGCTGCTCGCGGCCGTGGCCGACGAGCTCCTCGCCCGCGGTGTCCGAGCGAGCGACGAGGGCACCTGGGACGAGCGGGTCGCCGCCGTCTGCGGGGGACTGCGGGACGCGATGCTGGCCTACCGCGACGGCGCCGAGCTGGTCGCGACGGTGCACGCCTTCGGCCTCGGCGCGCGGGCGCCGTACGACGCCCTGAGCGCGGCCCTGTCCTCGGGCGACCTGCCCGCCGACCTGGTGCCGATCGCCGCGCGGACGCTGCTGCACTTCGTCTTCGGTCACGTCTCCGACGAGCAGACCCACCTCCAGGCCGGCAGCGCGGGCGCCATCGCGGACCCGCCCCGGGAGGCCTCGGAGTTCGCGCTCGGGCTGGCGATCGTGGTCGACGGCATCCGCGCCCGCGCCACCGAGGAGTTCGCGGGCAGAGCCTGACGTTCTCGGGGGAAGTTCTGCAGCGGGGTCAACCGGTGGAAGCAACGTTCATGCTGCTGTCGGGTTCGACAGGAGCTCGGCCAGCGCTTGGGCTGGGGTCTTGAGCCCCAGGGTAGGGCGGGGTCG
>Ga0335075_10000725_pt1 | contig 56063 bp, 48 predicted proteins | sample Lox_Sample_24_FD_206723 | JGI IMG/M metagenome (GOLD analysis project Ga0335075, IMG submission 206723) | Soil microbial communities from Loxahatchee National Wildlife Refuge, Florida, United States - Lox_Sample_2.4 | ecosystem: Environmental > Terrestrial > Soil > Wetlands | place: USA... | reverse complement strand
CAAGCCAAAATCGAGAATCTTGGCCAAGCCTCCATCAGTCAGCACCACGTTTGCGGGCTTGAGATCGCGATGAAAGATTCCCAGTGAGTGGGCCGCGCTCAGACCGTCGGCAATCTGAATACCGACCGAGAGGAGTAATTGCAGGCTCGCCGGCCCTTTAGCGATGAGTTTGTCGAGCGACTGGCCCGGCACATACTGCATTGCGATGAAGGCTTCTTCGCCTTCTTCACCAACTTCGTAAATCGCGCATACATTGGGGTGCTCGATCGCGGACGCCATGCGCGCCTCGCGCAGAACGGTACTACGCATTTGCTCGAGCGTGAGTGCGCCCCGCTTCAGAACTTTCAAAACAACGGGCCGCATGAGCAGCGTATCGGTGGCTAAATAGACGACTCCGCTACCACCGGCACCCAGGCGGCGGACCAGTTCATAGTGCTTGATTGTGCGCTTCATGCTTGTTTTAGTTTAAGGGGTCACGAGCGAAGGCATGCTTTGTTGGCTCCCTGGCGGTTCCGTCCTGCCCCTGCTGAAAGATACCTCATCGCGGCTTTGCTTTCAGACTCGAGGCAATATCGAGGAAGAGCGGTACATCCGTCCGTGCGCCCGCATACTCAGCAACCCAGCCATTGTTCACCGAGATGCACGCAAGAGCTGCAGCCGATTTATTGTTCGCCGGCGTCGCTTCAAGGCAGTCGATTCCGGGTGAGAGATCGTCTATGCTGGAAACGCTGAATTCCGGGGCCGGATGCGCCCGGAGGAAGAGATCCTTCCACTGATGGGCCTGCTGTGCAGGCTCGTGTCCCGCATCCGGAAGAAGGAGATTGAAATACATCATCTCCGGTCCAGCGACCTCAAAGGCCAGACTCTTCGACTGTTTTTCGAGAGTGACGCCCTGCGGATTTGCCGGGAAGTCATCGTTTATCGGGGTAAGATCGGCAGTCCAACCCAGCGGCACTCGGACGCGCAAGCCGCGGTAACTGACCGCCATCCCATGCATGATGTGCCAGCCGAGGGAGACCAGAAATGGAGCGTAGTAGACAGCCAGACAAATCCACGGCACGCAGAACAGGATCAGCACCCAGGTCCTGCGCGTCGTCTTCTTGTCTATGCTGGCTCGAAGGTGGCTGGACGGCGGGGTCGTCGGCATTCCCCGCATTTTTACACGAGCGGACGACGAAACCAACGAATACTCATGACGAATAAGAAATCTTACTCGCCGCCTCGATCCTAGCTCTCAAACCATGCTTCCAGCCCCACGGGATTTGTTTCGATCCACGTCCGTTTGAACGGAATCTTCGCAAGCATTTCTTTAAACTTCGCGATTGTGCAGGCGCGACGAATGAGCATGAATCTGAAAAAGAATTTCGCTGCATCTCCGCAATCACGCGCACGGAGAAATTCTTGAATGCCGCCGTCGTTCACGATGATGACGGCATTGTCAATCGGGGGATTCCGCTGGAGATGGATAGACTCTTGCGCCGATGCAGGCCAGGACATGGTGGTCAGCCGCAAAGGCAACAGGCGCAAGGGCGATTAACAAGAACGCAAGCGCAAGGGCGGGGCGATTGGGAAGCCTCATGCAACCATTGTGCCCGATCAGTTATTGAGCCGTTCAGTGTCCGTGCCCATGCCCAAGAGGCCGCGTGGTTCCTTCGATTGGAGCGGGTTTCGGGCGCCTGTCCGCGCGGCGGCCGAGGGTATACATGGTGACGCCAAAGATCAGCATCACGATGCCCCAGATGAGATTGATATTCATTCCATCCGAGCGTTCATAGATCACGCTCCCGCGTGTAAAGAATCCGTAGACGGACATGATGGCGCCGACAATGGTGAAGAGCAGTCCCATTGGAATGCGTAGGTCGAGATTCATGCGCTTTTCTCCTGCCGCCTATTTAAAGATCAGATTCAACACCACAAGCAGAGCAATCAGTCCGACGGCAATTACCTTGGGACGCACATACCACTCCATGTGGTGCTCGACCGGCTTGGGCGTGAGGGAATATACCAGTCCGACCAGCTCCGAATCCGGACGCGGCTTGGTCAAGAGGCTGATCACGACGGTAACAATGAAATTTGTAGAGAAGGCCCAGATCGCCGTCCAGAAGTTCTGAGCCATTTCGCTCGGATAGTAGTGGACTACCGTGATCCAGCCGCCGTGAATACCGGGATGGGCATCGGTGGGGAGTGTGAGTCCGTGATGAATAATCGCAGCGACGGTTCCGCTCACAAGACCTGTGAATGCTCCGTGGCCAGTGGTACGCTTCCAGAACATGCCCAGCAAGAACGTCGCGAACAAGGGTGCGTTGACAAAGGAGAAAACTAACTGCAGCGTATCCATGATGTTGTTGAATGATGTCGCTGCGTAGGCGGCTCCAATCGAAAGCAAGATGCCTCCTACCGTAGCCCACCTCCCCATCTTCAGGTAGTGCGCATCGCTGGCGTTCTTATGGATGTAGGACTGATAAAGGTCGTAGGTCCAAACGGTATTAAATGCCGTAACGTTGCCGGCCATACCGGACATGAAGCTAGCCAGCAGCGCCGTGAGCCCAAGGCCAAGAATTCCTGTCGGGAAATAGTGCAGCAGCATGTTCGGGATCGCCAGATCGTAGTCGAAGAGAGGATTTCCCTTCTCGTCAGTCATCACCTTGCCGGTCACCGGATTCACCTTCGCCGGAATCAGGCCCTTGGTCATTTCCGCCGGGCCGACTCCCCCGGCAGGCGCGTTCGCCGAAGCCGCGCCTCCGGGTGTCTGGAGCATGGCATGTTGTGTAATAGCCGGAGTAGCAATTGCGATCAGGCCGGGCAGAATGACCAGAAAGGGAAAGAACATCTTCGGGATCGCCGCGATAAGCGGAACTCGACGGGCCGACTCCTCTGTATCGGTCGCCATCGCTGTTTGAATGACCAGGAAATCCGTGCACCAGTAACCAAACGAGAGCACAAAGCCAAGCCCCATCGACAGCCCGAACCACTCCACGCCCAACGGATTGTTGTGCGGGTTGGTCATGCCTCGCCAGGAGTGGGTGTATGCCGCAGGCAGCGCCGCTTTGAGGCCGCTCCAACCGCCGACATTCTTAAGTCCCACCCACACCAGCGGGATAAATCCCGCGACGATCAGGAAGAACTGCAGCACCTCGTTGTAGATGGCACTGGTTAACCCGCCGAGAAAGATATAACCAAGAACAATAATTGCTGAAATAAAGATTGCGAAGTGGAAGATCCAGCCCACCGGCATGTTCATCTTGATGAAGAGCCCGTCGAAGACGTGCAGCGTCTGGATCAGTCGCGCCATTGCGTACATCGAGATGCCCGATGAAAACACCGTCATCACCGCAAAGGAGCATGCGTTGTATCCGCGGGTTTTCTCGTCAAAACGAAGGCGTAGGAATTCGGGCACCGAACGCGCCTTCGAGCCGTAGTAGAACGGCATCATGAAAACGCCGACAAAGATCATTGCCGGAATCGCGCCAATCCAATAGAAGTGGCTGGTTGCTATGCCATACTTGGCGCCCGACGCACCCATGCCAATGACTTCCTGGGCGCCAAGATTGGCGGAGATGAAGGCCAGTCCACAGATCCAAGCAGGAAGAGCACGGCCGGCCTGGAAAAAGTCTTTGCTCGTCTTCATGAATCGCTTCAGTGCAAAGCCGATGCCCAGCACAAAAACGAAGTACAGCAGCATGATGAGCCAGTCGATAAGTGTCAGATTCACTGTGCTCTGTTCAATCCTTCCTCAAATGTTTCTCACAATCGACCGCTAATCTTATGTGGGAGGACGTTCGAACCTCAAGGCCGAACCTCAAGGCGATTTCGCCGGCCGATGATTCCTGCGTAAATGTACACGGTTTCATCAAGAAACAGCAATCAATAGCCTTTTATTCCGCATGCACGGAGATTGCCGGAAATCCCGTGGGCCTAATTTTTGACTGGAATCTTGAAGTCTACTCCCGCCTCGCGATTCACCTGCTGTGTTGCGGGCAGGTTGATTTCCTGAAGGGAAATCTGCTGTGTGCGCCCGGAGGACGCATCGTCCAGCAATAGAAGGGCGCTCTGCGTAAGCGCGTAATTGTGAATCTGTTGCGAGTGCCCATCCCTGTAGACGATGGTCACCGCAGGCTCAGCTGAAGGCATGATCCCAGGAGCAGCTGCGGGCTGATAGGGCTGGTACAGCGGCTGCGCCTCGGCTTCCTCCGCAGGCGCAGTCTCCGGTTCTGCGTAAGACTGCGCAGGCGCAGCACCGGTGTCCTCGTCAGAATCGGAGTCGAGAGTGTCCCAGTTGCCGAAATATGGCCATGCCCCAAACCATGGCACAGCGTACAGGGGTGCGGAGTAAGCCGAATACGTGTGTGAATAATATGAGCGATAGGGCGGCCTGTGCCCGTCAGAATGTTCCCCGTGCCAGGACTGCCCGCCCCCCATCCTGCCATTTACGGCACCTGGATAAGGCGCCCGCCGAACCGCCGGGGCACTCAGTTGTCCAAACGGAGAACGCGCAACCGGCCCGCCTCTCTGCGGATAGGCCGCATAAGGCCGCGCCGTAAATCCGGAGCTTGGTGAGAAGTTCATCCTTGGCGCTTGAAAACCACGCGGGGCGAAGCCGGAGGGCGATCCGTAATGCGGTGCCGAAAATGACCCGCCGAATCCTCTCCCGCCACCGGAGAAGCCGCCCACATGCCCGCCTCCGCCGCCGTGGCCACCGCCCCGCTGGGCATACATCGAGTGGGGAGCTGTCAGAGCTATTGCCCCGGCCAAAAACAGAGTCGTCAGCACTCGCTGCATGAGGATAGTCTACGCCTCAGAGGCCCCTGCTTTACCGTCCCAGTGTTGAAGCTTCTGTTTGCGCAGCTACAAACGGTGGCAGATCATGATCGGCGCCGTTCCAGTAATCAAGGAACGCCTGATATTGCTGGCGGGCTTTGCCAAAGTCCTTCTCGAGAGCCTCCGCCCGCGCCAGCCCGAGCATGCTGAGCGGGTAGGCCACGTTCATCCCCTGCACCTGGCACAACACGAAGATACTGCGATGCGTTATCGGGAAGGTGAAATCTGCCGCTGCCGAAGGTCCGTCCTTCAGCTGGAGATGGGCCAGTCCGCGCAGGTATGATCCGATGCCGAGAATGTTATAGTCTGCAGCCGGAACCAGTGCGGTAAGCGCATCCTGCGCGTGATTCGCGCTCAGGGCGATGGCTGCATCGATATCCGGCAGAAACACGTGGTTGATGATTGTGTCCTGAGGGTAAGACTTTGCCAGAGCTTGCCGGATAGCCAGCGCTCGCGCCGGCTGCCCACACAACGCGAAAGCAATCCCCGCGCTGCCCTGCATCGTTCTCTCCTGGTCAAGTTGCAAGGCGTGATCCAGTTTTGGAACCGCGTCATCGCACAGCCCTACCATGGCGCGGTCCAGCGTTTCCTGCGTGATGATTGTCGCGGTCGCATTGACCAGTTTCTGGTCGGTCATCCGGCTGATTGCCGTCTGCCAGTCCTGAGCCGCAGCCGAGTAGCGCCCTTCGTTCTCGTGAATCAGCGCCATCTGCGAGTTGAGAATAAAACCGTCCGGCTGGCCTTGCGCCCAGTCCAGTTGCTGCTGGACCGAAGACTGATCGCCCATCAGGTAAGCGGTATAGATCCACATCCCGCGCACAGAAGCGTCATCGGCGAGGTTCCTCGCCTTCGCCTGGTCGAAGACCGCCTTCGCCTCCGGAAAGCGGTTCAGCGCTGTCAGCGCCAGAATCTGATTCGGAATCGCCGGCCCATTCGCGGGATTCAGCTTGAGGGTTTCCTTGACCTCGTCGTACCCTTTGGCAAACTGGCCGAGGGTCAGATAAGCAACCGAGAGCTGACTGGGGACTGCGGGATCGTTCGGATAGGTCTCGCGGTACAGGCTCAGTGTCTCGATCGCCTGCGGCAGATCTCCGGTCACATTCATGTAGTACCGTGCGCGAATGAAGAGGCGCTCGCGCTCGGAGACTTTATCAGAAAGCTCAAACGCGCGCGTGATATTCGCGTTGCCTTCCGTCTCATTGCCCAGCGTCGCCTGTGCGACCCCCAGCATCGCATAGGCCATGGCGAATTTTGGATCCAGTTCGATGGCGCGCTTGTAGAACGGAATGCTCTCCTTGAAATTCGTCTGCGCATGCTGCGCTTGTCCCAGGGCGAAGGCGCGGAAGGCCTCAAGTGACGGTGTCGTTGCCTCATTGCGGGGAACATCGAGCTTCTGAATTGAAGCCAGTGACTCACCCAGCTTCTTGCGCAAGGTATCGGACGCCTTGTACACCGCGTCCACGACTTGATCCTTGCCGTCGGCCAACTGCTGCGCGCGGGTAATGATGTCTCCGGTTGCAGCATTCTGGGCCTCGAGAGTGATCAGGTATTGATTGCCGACACTGGCGATGGTTCCGTTGATAACGGCCTTGTCACCCTCACGCTCGGCAATCTCGCGGGCAATCGCAGGAGTGATGGCATGGTCAGCCGGCTTGTCGAGAAACGACAGGCTCTGCCTCAGGCGCGATTCACTCACCACATTCAGAAACGGGGATTGCTGCAATCGCACGATGAGTGCCTGTTTCAAGGCGAAGTCGAAACTGGGGTCACCTGTCTGATTGGTGAACTCCGACACGATGATTGAATCGGCCTGAGTCAACGGCGCGGCCTTGTGTGAATTCAACCAGTGCCAACCTGAGTACGCTCCAGCGCCCAACAGCAAAATCATCCCGGAAACAGCCAGCCAGAACCATCGGCTTCTACGCCGGTGAACCAGTGCAAGCTTGCCGGCCGAAATGGTTCCTCCGGTCAAGGCCAGCAACTCGAATCGCACGCGCTCCAGATCGGCAAGCAATTCCGAGGCTGAGACATACCTCTCCGCCTTATCCTTGGCCAGCGCCTTCTGAATTACACGATCAAGCTCCCGCGGAAATTGGGGAAAGCGTTTGCGAATAGGCTCGGCTTCCCTGGCGAGAAGTCCGGCAAATATCTCAGCAACCGATTGACCGAAGAAGGGCGCAGAGCCAGTCGCCATTTCATACATCACCACACCTGCGGAAAATACATCGGCACGTCCGTCAAGTTCCTCCCCTCGCGCCTGTTCGGGAGACATATAAGCCACCGTGCCAACAGTCGAGCCAGGACTGGTGAGCGTCCCGCCAATCTCCATCCCAGTCAAGTTGCCGATGGAATTTGTGGATGATTCCCCCATCAGCAACGAATGCTTGGCCAGCCCGAAGTCGAGGACCTTCAGTACGCCATTTCCCTGACCGCGACGAACGACGAACAGGTTTGCCGGCTTGATGTCGCGGTGCAGGATGCTGCGCTGGTGCGCCTCTAAGAGAGCCGATACAAGCTGAATGCTGTAGTCGAGAACCTGATCCACTGGCAAAGGGAGGGCGTGAATGATCTGTTTGAGAGTCTGCCCTTCGAGCAGCTCCATCACAAGGTACGGCCGACCGTCTTGCTCTCCGACGTCATAAATCGTGCAGATATTCGGATGATTAAGGGCTGAGGAAGACCGGGCTTCGCGCATGAACCGCTCATGTGTGGCAGCGATTGGCGTGGCGGAGGAAGACAGATAGCTGTCGGCGATGACTTTCAGAGCGACATCGCGATTCAGGCGCGTGTCATGAGCGCGATACACGATCCCCATGCCGCCGTGGCCAATTTCCTCGATGATTTCGTAAGGCCCGAATCTTGTGAACGTCTGCATGCTCTGAGCGTTGGGGGGTGAGCCAAGTTTACCTGCTCAGGGTGCTTGCGCCTATGAAGATATCCGAGGCAGTACACTCTTAAAACACAACGGCCTCCTGTCGGGGAGACCGTTACAGTTTCCGCGCTTTCTAGGGGGTGGTAGGCTGCTTGGCCGCCGCCGTCAGCTGTTGCACCTTGCTGTGCTTGGTCGAATATGTGAAGTAGATCACCAACCCGATGAGCAACCAGCAGATCGCCACGACCCATGTGATAAGCGGCAGGTTGAGCATCAGATAACCCGCGCTCAGGATACCCAGGATGGGCACCAGCGGCACCAGCGGGGTCCGGAAAGGACGCTCGAGGTCCGGGTGACGGACGCGAAGAATCCAGACGCCGGCCGATACGATAGTGAACGCCAGCAGCGTGCCCATATTTACCAGCGCTGCCAGCTTGGCGATCGGCAGAAGCGCGGGTAGAAACGCGACGATCGTGCCGACGACGATGTTCGAAATCCACGGGGTGCGGAACTTGGGATGAATATCGCTGGCCCACTTCGGCAACAGCCCGTCCCGCGACATCGAGAAGAAGACGCGCGACTGGCCCAGCAACATCACCAGCATCACCGTTCCCAGGCCGAAGACCGCGCCAATCTTCACCAGCAGACTGCCCCACGCAACGCCTGTCGCATCGATGCCGACAGCCACCGGCTCCGCCACATTCAGCTCGGTGTAGGGGACCAGGCCCGTCAGCGTGAGCGACACAAGAATGTACAGGATCGTGCAGACCACCAGTGAGCCGAGAATGCCTATCGGCATATCTCGCTGTGGATTTCTCGCCTCCTGGGCGGCTGTGGAGACGGCGTCAAATCCTATGTAGGCAAAGAAGACAAATGATGCTCCAGCGACGATGCCCTGGATTCCGAATGCTCCGGGCCCTTGGTGGGGCGGAATAAACGGATGCCAGTTAGCCTTGAGCAATTCCGGATGATGGATCAGGTGGTTCACGCCCAGCACCAGGAAGATGGCCACCACCCCCAGCTTGACCATCACGATCGTGGAGTTGAGGTTGGCCGATTCCTTGATTCCGATCACCAGGACCGTGGTCACGACGAGAATCACCAAGAAGGCAATGACGTTGAAGATTCCGACCACATGAGTTAAACCCGCCGTCGACACGCCCATCGGCAGCGAAGCCAGCGGCTCCCACTTGCCGTGGTAGAGATAGAGGTCGTTACCGTACGTCGTCGTGAAGCGGGCCAGCGAGGGCGATGGAATCAGCCCAATCTGTTCAAGAAGACTCAGCAGATAACCGGACCAACCCGAAGCGACGGTAGCTGCGCCGAAGGCGTATTCCAGCACCAGGTCCCAGCCGATAATCCAGGCCACGAGCTCGCCCAGCGTGGCATAGCCATAGGTGTAGGCCGATCCGGCAATCGGAATAATCGAGGCAAACTCCGCATAACAGAGTCCGGCGAAGGCGCAGGTGATTCCGGCAACGATGAAGCTGAGGGCGATGGCAGGTCCGGCGTGGAGGGCGGCGGCCTGCCCAGTGAGGACAAAAATGCCTGCACCGATGATCGCTCCGATGCCGAGGGTGATAAGGTTGACCGGCCCCAGTGACCGCTTAAGTGTGTGCTCCCCTTCTTCGCTGGATTCCGATTTCAGAAGCGAGAGCGGTTTGACCGCCAAAAGTTTAGCCATTTAAAGGCTGATCCTCCAGACATAATTCAATCCGACGACTGCGCCGTCCCCCTGCGTGACCACAACATATAAACCGGAATGCCCAGCAAGACGATAAACAGGCCCGGCCATGTGTATTGGGGCTTGTAACGCAATAGTACGATACATATCCAAGCAGCCATCACTATGTAAACCCCTGGCAGCACCGGATAGCCTACCGCCCTGTAGGGTCTATCCGCATCAGGACGCCGCACGCGCAGCACAAACAAACTGCCGATAGTTAGGATGTAGAACACCAGCGCGGCGAACATCGTGTAATCCAGCAACTGACTGTAGGAGCCCGACAGACATAGGAAACAGGTCCAGACCGCCTGCACCACCAGCGACACCACCGGAGTCCTGTAACGAGGATGCAGCTGGCCGGCGGACTTGAAGAACAGCCCGTCGCGGCTCATTGCGTAGTAAACGCGCGCCCCCGCCAATGCCAGCCCGTTCACGCATCCGAAGGTCGAAACCAGAATCGCCGCAGCCATCAGATACGCACCGCGGGCGGAGAAGATCTCCTGGAGCACCGCCGTCGCCACACGGTCCTCCGAGGCGTACTGGATGCCACGGGCAAAGATCGTCGCGCCATGCGGATCGCCATGCAGCGGCAGCGCCATCAGGTATACAAAATTCGACAGAATATAGAGCGTAAGCACCAGGCCGGTGCCGATCGCCAGCGACAAGGGCAGGTTCCGGCGCGGATTGCGCACTTCTCCGGCGGTAAAGGTCACATTGTTCCACGCATCGGCCGAGAACAGCGACCCGGTCTGGACCACCGCAAGGATCGTAAACAACCCCACCATTGCGATTGAGCCACCTACGCCCACCTCAACCGCATGGAGTGTCGAGAACGAAGCTCCCTTCCAGAAATTCGCTCCAAAGTTCGCATGGATGGCGTCGGCATTGCGCCCTAACAGAAACCCGAAGATCACCAGTCCCAACAGTGCGGCCGCTTTAGCCGTGGTGAACACATTCTGGACCAGAGCCCCCAGCCGCACGCCGAAGGCGTTGATGAAGGTAAGCAAAAGCACCACAACAATACCGGCGAGGTTTGCGGCGTTTACCCCTATATCCATATTGCCCAGCAGCATCGGACCCACCCGCACCGCCGGTACGTGGCCGATATGCCACAGCCAGTGTGAGGTCGAAACGCCTGGAAAGAAAACGCCAAGGAATTTGCCGAAGGCCACAGCGACCGCCGCGATTGTGCCCGTCTGGATCACGAGAAACAGGGTCCATCCATAGAGGAATCCCCACATCGGCCCCAGCGCCTCGCGCAGATATACATATTGCCCGCCGGCCCGGGGCATCATCGCCGCCAGTTCTCCGTAACTCAGCGCGCCAATCATCGTCATTGCCGCGGTTACCAGCCATGCGGCGATGAGCAGTGCCGGTGACCCGACGTCCCGACTGATATCCGCAGGCACGATAAAGATCCCTGAGCCGATCATCGATCCAACAACAATGGCGGTGGCGCTGAAGAGACCGAGGCCCTGCACCAGGTGCGTGCCCGCGGAGGACGCCGGCTTTTGGGTGGTTGGACTGCTGATGGGCACTTCAGTTTGTTCTACCGGAAAAACTTGGCTTTCGCCATAAGCAACCGAGAAAACGTCTTCTTACTCACTTAGTAGTTTCTCCCTGAAAAACTCTGGTTCTAATGCTTGACAATCGAATGAGCCATGATGCTTAATGGCTGGCGGACTAAAGGTAAAACCTTTTACCTAAGGCTGATTGACGTAATTTCTCGCGTCAAATGTTGATATTTAGTCTGGGTACTACGCGTTTCCCAGGTAATGAAAAAACAAACATGCTGAGAGGCCACCTCTCAGCGGATAGATGGACTTTTTAGGGGGCAAAATGAGAAATCTGAAATATCTCTTACGGATTGCTTGTGTGTTTTTTCTGGGCGCATGCGGAGCTGCATTTGCTCAGGAGAATGCATCAATCACGGGACAGGTGACTGATCCGACAGGAGCGGCAGTGCCGGGAGTCACGGTCACAGTCACGCAAGCTGCTACGGGTGAAGCCCGCACCACTCAATCGGGAGGCTCCGGTCTCTATACGATTCCGGGGCTTGCCATCGGTACCTATAACCTCAAGGCCTCGGCTCCGGGTTTTGAAGCGTATACCAAGACAGGAATTGTCGTAAATGAGGCGGCGACGGTCCGGGCCGACGTGACGCTGGCGGTGGGCGCGTCAAGCACGACAGTAACAGTCCAGGCAAACGCGCTGCAGGTGCAATCCGAAACCAGCGAGGTCAGCAGCCTGATTACTGGCCAGCAGGTTCGGGAGATCGCCACGAACGGCCGCAGCATGATGGCGCTCACGACGCTCGGCACCGGCGTTACGAATCAGGTTCCCCAATTCAATGGCGTTACCGCGCAGGGCGCCAGCGCCGAGATCAATTTCAACGGCAGCAGATGGGACCACAACAACTGGCTGATCGATGGCGGCGAGGTTTACGACCGCGGCAGTGGCGGCCGGCTGGATGTCGCCATCAGCCCGGATGCGCTGGCTGAATTCCAGGTTTTGTCCAGCAACTACACTCCCGATTACGGAATCAACTCTGGCGGCACGGTGGCGATGGTCATCCGGTCTGGTGCGCGCCAATTCCACGGCGGGCTGTGGGAGTTCGTCCGCAACGATGCCTTCGACTCCAGCTATTACTTCTCCAAGCTGGCCGATCAACACAACCCCGAGCTTCGCCTCAACATCTGGGGTGGAGATCTCGGCGGCCCGGTATTCATTCCGCACGTGTATAACGACGAGCGCAATAAGACCTTTTTCTTCGTCAACGAAGAGTGGCGGCATTACATTCAGGGCGCCAATCCCTCCGTTGTGAATACCATTCCCTCAGCATACTTTCCCACTGCCGGCAGTCCGCTGAATTACACGCCGCTCAGCGGAAAGCCGCTGATTGTCCCCGTCACTCAGGATCCCGCAAAAATTGCGGTCTACGGTCAGGACGGTCTGGTTCCTGGGCAGCCCTTCCCCAGCGTCGACGGGACCTACACCATTCCTGCCAACCTCATCGATCCCAATGCGGTGCTCTTTATGGGCACCGGCGCTATCCCCAAGCCCAACTACGGCACCTCGCAGGTAATTTCATCACCGAAACAGCCGACATACGTCCGCGAGGATGTCGTTCGCATCGACCACAACATCTCCGACAAGTATCACCTTATGGGCCACTGGATTAAGGACACGGCGTCGCAGACCATCTTCCCTTCCATGTGGAGCGACGACAGCTATTACACGATCGGCAACGTCTTCAGTAACCCGACTTGGGGAACAGTCATCAAACTCACCCAGTCGCTTTCTCCAACGCTGCTGAACGAGACTGCTTTGAACGTGAATGGAAACACCATCAACATCACGCCCCTCGCCGCCCCCGGCGCCTCCTTCGCGCAGCCATCCGGCTGGAACGCTGTGGGTATCTTCAGCGGCAACAATGCGTTGAACCGGCTCCCTTCGATCAATTTCTCGGGCGCACCCAACACCAACTGGACGACCAACTACTGGCCGTGGCGCAACTCATATCTCAACTACCAGATCCGCGACGACCTCGCGTGGACGCACGGCCAGCACGCCTTCAAGTTCGGCTTTGGCTACATGCGGAATGACAAAAACCAGCAACAGCAGGCCGATACCCAGGGCGACTATACCTTCAGCCAGTCGGCTTTTTCGGGAGACGCCTACGCTAACTTCCTGCTGGGCTTCGCCAGCAGCTATGCGCAGCTTAACCAGCAATCAATCTTCCACTGGCTGAACAACACCTACTCCATGTATGCGCAGGACAACTGGCACGCTCTCCCACGGCTGACCCTCAACCTCGGCCTCCGCTGGGACTTGCTGCCACACGTTTATGAGAAGAACAACCGGACGTCGAACTTCCTGCCGGCGGACTTCAATCCTGCGGATGCGCAGTCGCCTGATCCGAGCACCGGCCAACTGAATCCCAACGGACCGGGCTTCAGCCAGCCTCCGGGCGCGCCAGTCCCGTTCTATCTGAACGGCGTGCAGCTGGCAGGCGTGAATGGATTCCCAAGAGGCATCGTAAAAAACTTCTATGGAACGGTGCAGCCGCGTCTGGGTTTTGCTTATGACCTTTTCGGCGACGGCAAGACGGTGATCCGCGGCGGCTTCGGAATGTTCTTCGAGCGCGTACAGGGCAACGATATCTACGGCACGGACACGAATCCGCCAAATGCGTATCAGCCCAACGTAAGCTCCGTCTATTTCTCGAACCCAAATACCAGCAACCAGTCTGGGCAGACTGCCTCTGCGCCGTTCTTCCCCAGCAGCTTCCAAAATCTGCAGTATGGCTACCACAACCCCGGCACCGATCAATTCAGCCTGGGGGTGCAGCGTGAAATCGCTCCATCCACTGTTGCTGTGATCCAGTATGTCGGCATGACCTCCTGGCACCAGAATGTTGAGCGGGCGATCAATACCCTACCGCTCAACGATTTGGCCGACAGAGAAAATGTCGCCCTCAACGGAGCCAATGCCAATCTCTACCGGATTTTCCAGGGATTTGGCGGCATAACCCAGATAGAGAACACAACCAATAGCAGCTACCACTCGCTCCAGGCAGCCCTGCGCATGCAGGCGCGGCACGGGCTCACTCTTCAATTCTCGTATACCTATTCGCACGAGATCGATATCCAGAGCGGCGACCTCGGCTCCACCAACCAGCAAGGTTCAGGCTCCACGCTCTCTGACCCCTTCAACACGAATTACGACCGTGGATCGGGCACCATCGATCAGCGCCACGTATTCAGTGCAAACTACATTTACAACCTGCCGTTCTTCTTGCACTCCTCGAATGCTCTTGAGCGGTCCCTTCTCGGTGGATGGCAGATTTCCGGCATTACTTCGGCAAACTCCGGACACCCGATCAACGCCACTTATTCTCCCGACACACTCGGACTTGGCGGCAGCACGACCAACCGTCCCGACCTGGTAAGCGGCGTGAGTTATCCGAAGAAGCGGCTGGCCTGGTTCAACGCTTCGGCTTTCGCGGCGCCGTTGGCTCCATGGGCCGGAGGAGGCAACCAAGGCTTCGGCAGCGCGGGCAAGGATGCGATCACCGGACCTGGACTCTTCAACTGGAACCTGAGCCTCTTCAAGACTTTCCACCTGACCAAGGGCGAAGGACCACTCATCCAGCTCAGGGCTGAATCCTACAACACCTTCAACCATACAGAATGGAGCGGTCTCGATACCGGATTTACCGACAGCAACTTCGGTCAGATAACATCCACGAACGATCCCCGCACCTTCCAGTTTGGCGGGAAATTCCAGTTCTAGGAATTTCACGCGCCTCCATCAACGCAGTGAAGCTCATGCTTCACTGCGTTTTCTTTTCTACGGAATCAACCTCGGCGGTTTGATCTCCCTGCATCTGCCGAATTACTTTAGCTGTACGCTCCTCTATGCGTTTTGCGCTTATCTCCCTTCTCCTCATTGCTCCGACGATCGTGGCCGCGCAAGACACTGCCACGCAAAAAGCCCTCGCCCTCGAACAGCAGGCTGAATGGAAACAGGCTGAGGTTGCATGGCGTGACATCATCCAGCACGCTCCCTCCGACGGGACCGCCTACGCCCACCTCGGCCTCGTTCTGTCGCGCCAGGAAGACTATGCGCGGGCCGCAGCCGCCTACCGTCAGGCGCTCGCCCTCAAGACCAACCTGTCCGGCGTGGAGCTGAATCTCGGACTCGCGCTGTTCAAGCAACAGAAGCTCGATGAAGCCATCGCACCGCTCAAGGCGGCTGTCGCCAAATCTCCCGATAACATGCAGGCGCGACTTCTTCTCGGCATGTGCTACTACGGGACAGCGCAGTATTCCGAAGCTTTGCCCTATCTCAAAACAGCGGTGACAAAAACTCCTGACAACGTTCAGCTGCGCACGCTGGTCGCGCAGAGCTGCCTGTGGACCGCGCAGTACGATTGCGCCCTTGAGCAGTACCGCCAGATCCTCACCCTCGCCCCGGAGTCTGCCCAGGCTGACATGCTGGCCGGCGAGGCCCTCGACGGCATGAATGATATCGACGGCGCCATCCGTCAATTCGAGGCGGCGGCCAAAGCCTCTCCCAATGAGCCGAACGTCCACTTCGGTCTGGGATACCTGCTCTGGAAGCAGCGTTCTTATGATGCGGCTGCAGATCAATTCAAGCTGGAACTGGCAAACGATCCAGATCATGCCGAAGCATTGGCCTACCTCGCAGACGTCAGCATCAAGCGCAACGACAACGTTGCCGCACTTCCCCTACTGGAAAAGGCCGTCCATCAGCCCGGCGCTCCCCGAATCGCCTTCCTCGACCTTGGCATACTTTATGCCGATCAGGGGCAACGTGACCAAGCTGTCACGGCGTTTCAACGAGCCATTCAGATGGATCCCTCCCAGGTAGACGCACATTGGCGACTGGCGCGTCTCTATGCATCGCTGGGACGGCAACAGGAGGCGAAGGAAGAATTCGCCAAGGCGAAGGAAATCCACAAGCAGCGCGATGAACCGCTGGCAACGAAGATGGCCACCTCTCCAGAGACAGGTAGCACACCGTAAAGAGCCAGGACTTCCATGGACACCCGGGGCCTAACCGGGCGCAGAGCCGCGCTATTCCGTCTTCAATCGCTCCTTCAGGCTCTTGGCAAGCTTCTCCACCTCAGCCGCTTTCTTGACAACCGCAAGAGAGAGGGTGTTCTTGGTGCTCTTGGCCACCTCAGCCTGCAACTCCTGTGCCAGTTGATACAGCTTATTCGTGTCGGCTACCAATTGCGCCTGGCGCTCTTCTGCAGGAATCGTTGTCTTCTGCGCAACAGATCCACCGGGCCCGGCAGATGGAGTCTCCACCTTCTGAGGAGGAGATGTTGAGGCGTTGTTGTGCGGGGGAGCGGACGATGTCTGCGATGGAGGGCTGGCCGTCTGCGCGAGCACCGAAGACGCACTCACGATGAAGGCAAGAACTACGCAGCCCAAACTCAGTTGACGAACCACGTTCCACATTTTGCGCTCTATAGATGAAGAGGACATTATCGGGGTTCACCACTGAATCATCTACAACATCCGTATCGTTATCTTTTGTGTTCTCGAAATTCAAACAGATTGAAGCATTGTGGTCCAGTGCATTAGTACGACCGGGAACCCCTATCGCGGAAGAGTTTCAAGAAGCTCGCTGTTGCCTGGTCTGGTCCCGTAGTCCCGGCAAAAATTGCGGAGATTACGGCAACGGAATCAGCCCCCGCTCCCCAGACCCCGGCGGCATTCGCCAGGGTGATGCCGCCGATGGCGACGAGGGGCTTCGCGGTCAGCTGCCGGGCCAGCTGCACCCCGGAAAGGCCGACGATCGGGTCGGGACTCTCCTTGGATACCGTGGCGAAGACCGGGCCAATGGCGATGTAGTCCACCAGCTCGCGGGCCGCTGTACGCAGCTGCGCCTCGTTATGGGTGGAGATGCCGATCGTCACGTTCGGCCCAAGCAGGGATCGGGCCTCACCGGGCGGCATGTCTGTCTGGCCGAGATGCACGCCGGCAAAGCCGGCCTCCTCCACCAGGTCGACGTAGTCGTTGAGGATCAGCCTGAGACTTGCCGGCGCAGCAGCCCGAATTACTTCCGTATCGCGCAGGATGTCGGCATCGCTTCCCTGCTTGTTCCGGTACTGCAGGATCTCGACGCCGGCCCCGGCAAGGCTCCGGACCAATCCAGCCAGAAGCTTGCCTCTGCTCTCGTCAGCGGGCAGAAAGACAGCGTCGAGGATCGGGTACAGCGGAGGAATCCGGTTCACACTCACCAGTGTATGCGGGCTCTTCCCGCTACGCTTCGTCGGCGGATGGCCCGTAGCAACCGGGTATCGGCACTCCGAGCAGGCGGAGATAGACTCCCAACTGTGCACGGTGGTGGACCATGTGGTTGATCACCCACTTGCGATACACATCGCTGCGGGGCTCGTCGATCATCGCCTGGCCATCCCACTCGAACTTCCAGTGGCGCGTCATGGCTTCGTCGCTGGTAGCGGCGAGCGCGGCGCGGGCATCCTGGAAGTCGGCGTCGAAACGGGCGAGCATCTGCTCGTGGGTCTTGCCTTCCCATGCCTTCTTCATCCGGGCGCCGTCTTCGGACTTGAAGGCGAGGACGTCTCGATGGAAGATGTCGGCGCACCAACTGGGGAAGTCGGCGAGGTGCCAGGCGAGCCGGCCCAGTTCCATCGACTTCTCGTGGGGTTTCCAGGTGATCTTGTCGTCGGGAACGAGGACAAGGAACTTGCGAGTGTTTCCGTACTCCATGTCGAACTCGGGCAACAACTGCTCAGCGATGGTTTTTTCTGCAACCGGCATAACGACCTCCTCTGAACCGGCAACAGCATAGCAATGGGAAGACAGAGAATGGACGAATCCGCTGGTCATTGTGGACAGATGCTGTCCTCGGTCATCCCGTGTCCAACCATCCCCCTCCCCCCTTCGAAAATGGAACCTATTCATTTCAAAGAGTTTCAAAGAGTTTCAGGGGAGCGAATGCCTGTAAAGATTTCATAACAAATTACTTACTGCCATAGATTTGAAAATAAATGACTTACGCTGTTCTATCCAACGGAAAGCGGCCGGGCTCAAAAAAATCTCCCTAATTCAAGTCTAGCCAGTTTTGCGAAATTCTCCGCCAGGAAAGAAGTACCGGTGGGCCGGAGTGTTCGGCTGCAACCACCCGGTTCCGTTTGCGGACAGTCGTCGCGGTAGACTTGAACGTAACCTGTGCATTTTCAATGAGGCACATTCAGTTCAGCCTGGCATTCGGCGTGCGAGAGATTCCACGGAGGGGTTTCCATGCTGGCCGACTTCAGACTGGCTCTGCGTCAATTGCGGAAGTCTCTGGGATTTACATTGACGGCGGTGCTGACACTGGCGCTGGGAATCGGCGCGACGACGGCCATCTTTACCCTGGTCCACGCTGTGCTGCTGAAATCGCTGCCGGTCGCGAATCCGGAAGAACTGTACCGGATCGGCGACAAGGTGCATTGCTGCACCTACGGCGGGTATGTCCAGTACGAAGAATACTCGATCTTCTCCTACGACCTATACAAGCACTTCCGGGATGAGACGCCGGCGTTCACGGAGCTGGCTGCGGTCCAGGGAGGGATTAACGGGCTAGGGGTACGGCGCGCCGGAAGCCAGGGCGCGGCGGAGTTGCGCAACGGGCAGTTTGTGTCGGGAAATTACTTCCGGACGTTTGGAATCGGGCCGTGGAGCGGCCGGGTGCTCAACGACGAGGACGACCGCGAGGGGGCGACTCCGGTTGCGGTGATGAGCTATCACGCATGGCAGGAGAAGTACGGCAAAGATCCCTCGGTCGTGGGCGCGGTGTTCCAGTTCAACGGCAAGCCGTTCACGGTTGTGGGCGTTGCCCCGCCGGGCTTCTTCGGGAGCGGACTGAGAAGCTGGGGGAATCCCGACTTCTGGATCCCGCTCTCCAATGAACCGATGCTGAACGGGACAGGTTCGCTGCTCAAGGTGGTGAATGCGAACTGGCTGGATGTGATCGGGAGAGTGCGTCCGGGAACCGATCCCAAGGCCCTGGAAGCGCAGCTGCGGCTGGAGTTGCGGCAATGGCAGACGAGCCATCTGGCGGACATGAGCACGCAGGAGAAGGAATATCTGCCCAAACAGGAGCTGCATCTGACGCCGGGAGGCGCGGGCGTGGCGGACATGCGCGAGCAGTATCGCGACGGCCTGCGGCTGCTGCTGATCGCGGCGGGGTGCGTTCTGCTGATTGCCTGCGCGAATCTTGCGAACCTGCTGCTGGCGCGCGGCCTGGCTGCCAGGCAACAGACCTCGGTGCGGATGGCGCTGGGCGCTTCGCGTTTGCGGATGGTGCGGAAAGCGCTGGTGGAGAGCGTGACGCTGGGGCTGCTGGGCGGCACGGCCGGACTGCTGGTTGCCTATGCGGGGACGAGCGTGATCCTGCGGCTCGCGTTTCATGGTCCGGGCAGCTATGTGCCGATCGATGCGGCGCCGTCATGGCCGGTGCTGCTGTTTGCGATGGGCGTCTCGCTGGTGACCGGGATATGCTTCGGCATCGCTCCGGCATGGACTGCGTCGCGCGCAGAGCCGATTGAAGCCCTGCGCGGCGCGAATCGCTCAACGGTAGGCGGCGCATCGCTGCCACAGAAGGCGCTGGTGGTGACGCAGGCTGCGCTCTCGCTGGTGCTGCTGAGCGCGGCGGTGATGCTGGCGCAAAGCCTGAGCAATCTGGAGCACCAGAAATTCGGCTTCGAAACGGAGGGACGCTACGTGGCATGGGTCGATCCGCTGATGGCCGGCTACCAGACCAACCAGCTCGAGACTCTCTACGAGCGCATGCAGGAGCGGCTGCGGCAGATTCCGGGAGTGAAGAGCGTGGCGGTGGCCATGTATGCGCCGATGAGCGGATCGAACTGGAACAGCACGATCCGGATTGAGGGAAAGCCGGAACCGCACGGCGATGACAGCATGAACGCCGGTTTTGTGCGCGCCATGCCGGGATACTTCGATACGCTTGGAATTCCCATGCTGATGGGAAGACCATTCACCGAGCAGGACACGCCGTCGACGCGCGATGTGGCGGTGATCAACGAGGCTTTTGCGAGGAAGTATTTCAAGGGCGAGAATCCTGTCGGCAAACATTTCGGCGCGAGCGCGGAGATGAAACACGCGAACGATTACGAGATCGTGGGCGTGGTCGCGAATACACGCTTTACGTTCTTCGATATGAAGGAACCGCTGCAGCCGATGTTCTTCATGCCTGAGAATCAAACCGTCCCTTTCGACAAGCCGGACGACTTTAATGGCGAGATGCGCTCTCATTACCTCAGCCAGATTATTTTGTGGGCGCCGGGCCACCATGCCGGGCTGGAAATGCACCTGCGGAATGCGCTGGCGGAGATCGATCCGAATTTGACCGTCGCGCAAATGGAGGGTTACGACGAGATTCTGCGCTCGGACTTCTCGCAGGAGTCACTGATCGCCAAGCTGACTTCGCTCTTCGCCGCACTGGCGCTGGTGCTGGCTGCCGTTGGGCTGTATGGCGTGACCGCCTATACAGTCGAACAGCGCACTAACGAAATCGGCCTGCGCATGGCACTGGGAGCGGACCGCTGGTCGGTGGTGAAGATGATACTGCGCAGCGCCTTTCTGCAGGTTGCCGTGGGACTGGCGATCGGAATTCCGGCGGCGATTGCCGCAGGACACGCGATGGCAAGCCAACTGTTCTCTGTCGAGCCGTGGAATCCGCTGATCCTGGCGGCGGCGACGCTGCTTCTGGGGGTGGCTGCGCTGGTGGCCGCACTGATTCCTTCGCAGAAAGCGGCCAGCGTGGAGCCGATGCAGGCGCTGAGGAATGAATAGGAGCGAGCGGTCGGCTACGGAACAAATCTGAGACCTTCGGCGTAGAGGAAGTCGTACAGGAAGTCGTAAAGGAAGTCCGGGGGGCCGCGTCGCGCGAATCTCCCCGTGTCAGCCTGCGCAACCCTACCTCGGAGGCCGCTTCATGGCAGTGTTCAGCGATCAACTCAGGCAGGTGCTGCGCCGGCTGGGGCGGACGCCGTTGTTTACCGCAATCACGCTGCTGACGCTGGCGATCGGCGTGGGGGCGAACACGGTGATCTTCAGCGTGATCGAGGGCGTGCTGCTGAAGCCGCTTCCCTATCCGGACCCCGAAGAGCTGATCGGCGTATGGCATCGCGCGCCGGGGATCGACATCGACAACCTGAATATGTCGCCGTCGATTTACTTTATTGACCGCGAACAGAACAAGACGCTCGAGGACATCGGCGTCTACGACGGCGACACGTTTGACGTGACCGGCACGGGCGCGCCGGAACACGTGCGCGGCATGGATGTGACTGACGGGACTCTGGCGATCCTCGGCGTAAGGCCGATACTGGGCAGGCTGTTTACGCGGCAGGACGATACGCCGGGCGCGCCGGCGACGGTGGTGCTCTCCTATGGGTACTGGCAGAAGAAGTTCGGGGGCGACCGGGGAGTGATCGGGCGGTCGATTACGGCAGACGGCAAGCCGCGGCAGATTATCGGCGTGCTGCCGAGAGATTTTCACTTTCTCGACTGGCAGGATGCCGCGATGATCGCGCCCTTCCAGTGGGATCGCAGCAAGGTGAAGCTGGGCAACTTCAGCCAGCGCGCTGTTGCCCGGATGAAGCCGGGTGTCACGATCGAGCAGGCCAGCGCGGACATGGGCCGGCTGCTCCCCGTGGTGCTGCGCAGCTTTCCCGCGCCGGAGGGATTCAGCATCAGCCTGTTTGAGAAGGCGCACATCCTGCCCAATCTGCGTCCGCTGAAGCAGGACGTGGTGGGCGATGTGGGCAAGGTGCTGTGGGTGCTGATGGGATCGATTGCGCTGGTGCTGCTGGTGGCGTGCGCGAACGTGGCGAATCTGCTGCTGGTGCGCGTAGAGGGCCGGCGGCAGGAGCTGGCAGTGCGCTCCGCGCTTGGCGCCACCTGGGGCCGCATTGCCGGCGAGCTGCTCTTCGAGAGCGTGGCGCTGGGGGTGGCGGGCAGCCTGATCGGCCTGGGTCTGGCCTACGCCGCTCTGCGCCTGCTGGTCGCTGCGGCGCCGACGGGGCTGCCGCGCATCCACGAGATCGGCATCGATGTGCCGGTGCTGCTGTTTACCGTAGGGCTCGCGTTCCTGACGAGCCTGCTGATCGGCCTGATCCCGGTGATCAAATACGCAGGGGCGAGCGTGAACAGCGCTCTGCGCGAAGGCGGGCGCGCGCTGAGCCAGAGCCGCGAACGACATCGCGCGCGCAAGACGCTGGTGGTGGTGCAGGTAGCGATGGCGCTGGTGCTGCTGATCTGCTCGGGGCTGATGATCCGGACCTTCAGGGCGCTGATGCACGTCGCGCCGGGCTTTGAAGAGCCGGATCAGATCCAGACCTTCCGCTTCTACATTCCGGAAAGCCAGATTCCGGACAAGGAGCGCGAGCGGGTAGTGCAAATGCAGCAGGCGATTGTTGAGAAGCTGGAGGCGATTCCGGGAGTGAAGTCCGCAGCGTTTTCGACGGCGCTGCCGATGTCGGGCTTGGACTCGAACGACATTCTGTATGCGCAGGACCACATGCAGAACGAGGGCCAGCTGCCTCCGATCCGACGCTTCAAGTTTGTCTCGCCGGGAAGCTTTGCGACGCTGGGCACGAAGTTCCTCGCCGGACGCGACATGACCTGGACTGACGTGTATCAGAAGCGACCGGTGGCGATCATCTCCGAGAATTTCGCGCGGGAATACTGGGGCAGCGCGAACGGCGCGCTGGGGAAGAGGATCCGCGTAGCGAACACGGACGACTGGCGGGAGATTATCGGGGTTGTCCAGGACGTGCACGACGATGGCGTCGACAAGAAGGCTCCGTCGACGGTGTACTGGCCGATCATGGTGGATAACTTCGAGGGCCAGAAGACTGATTTCCGCCGCGGAGTCGCCTTCATCTTACGCAGCCAGCGCGCGGGATCGCATGCATTCATCGACGAGGTGCAGCGGCAGGTGTGGTCTGTGAATCCCGACGTGCCTCTGGCGGAAATGACGACGCTGGGCGAGATGTATACGAAGTCGATGGCGCGCACTTCGTTTACGCTGGTGATGCTCTCGGTGGCGGGTGGGATGGCGCTGCTGTTGGGGATTATCGGGATTTATGGCGTGATCTCGTACTCGGTGTCGCAGCGGACGAGAGAGATCGGCATACGCATGGCGCTGGGCGCGCAGCGGCCTTCGCTGACGGGCCTGTTCGTCTGGCAAGGGATGCTGCTGACGGGGATCGGGCTGGCGTGCGGGCTGGTGGCGGCGTTTGTGGCGATGCGGCTGATGTCGTCGCTGCTATTTGGCGTGAGCCCGGTCGATCCGGTCACCTATGTCACGATCACGGCGTGCGTTCTGGCGACAGCATTTCTGGCCTGCTACCTGCCGGCAAGGCGGGCGGCGACGGTGGATCCGGTGAATGCACTGCGGTCGGAGTAGGCTGGGCTACTCCGCCGCTTTCTGGCGCTCGAAGAAGCGCTCCATGAATTTGGTGTCGAACTTGCCGGTGCGGAATTCTTCGTCGTCGAAGATGCGCCGGTGCAGCGGGATGGTGGTGTGGATTCCCTGCACGATGAACATGTCGAGCGAGCGCTTCATGCGCTGCATGGCCTCTTCGCGGTCCCGGCCGTGGACGATGAGCTTGGCGATCAGCGAGTCGTAGTAGGGCGGGACGATGCCCTCGGAATATTGCGCGGTGTCGACGCGGACGCCGTTGCCTCCGGGAACGTTGAAGGCGGTGATCCTGCCGGCGGAGGGCGTGAACTTCTCCGGATGCTCGGCGTTGACGCGGCATTCGATGGCGTGGCCACGGATCTGTACCGGCTCGGTGATAATGCTGGAGAGCCTTTCGCCGCAGGCAATTCGTAACTGTGCCTTGACTAAATCGAGGCCGGTGATCATCTCGGTGACGGGATGCTCGACCTGGATGCGGGTGTTCATCTCGATGAAGTAAAGCTTGCCGTCCTCGTCCATAAGGAACTCGACGGTGCCGGCGTTCTGGTAGCCGACGTTCTCGAGCGAACGCTTCAGTGTTTTCGCGATGTCGTCGCGCAGCCTCTGTGTGACCTGCAGCGATGGGGCTTCCTCGATGAGCTTCTGATGGCGGCGCTGGATGGAGCACTCGCGCTCGCCGAGCGACATGACGTTGCCGTGCTCGTCGGCGAGGACCTGAAACTCGATGTGGCGCGGGCGCTCGATGAACTTCTCCATGTAGAGGTCGCCGTTGCCGAAGGCGTTTGCGGCTTCGATGTGCGCGGCCTGGTAAAGCGCGGGCAATTCCTCGGCGGAGCGGACGACGCGCATGCCGCGACCACCGCCTCCGGCTGAGGCTTTGAGGATGACGGGGTAGCCGATCGACTTTGCCCAGTCGAGGGCGTCGCCTTCGGACTGGATGACGCCTTCTGAGCCGGGCAGGATAGGCACCTTGGCGCGCTTCATCGCCTGGCGGGCCTTTTCTTTTTCGCCCATGAGGCGCGTGACCTCGGGCGGAGGGCCGATGAACTTGATGTTGGAGGCGCGGCAGACCTCGGCAAAGTTGGCATTCTCGCTGAGGAGTCCATAGCCAGGATGGATGGCGTCGACGTCGGCGATTTCAGCTGCGCTGATGACGGCGGGGACATTGAGGTAACTTTCGGCGGAACGCGGAGGTCCGATGCAGATAGCCTCGTCGGCGAAGCGGACGTGCAGCGAATGGCGGTCGGCCTCGCTGTAGACAGCGACGGTGCGAATGCCCATTTCCTTGCAGGCGCAGATGACGCGCAGCGCGATTTCGCCACGATTGGCGATCAGGACTTTTCGAAACATATATCGATCAAACCTAACGTGGACGCAGAGCGAAGAGCGACTGGCCGTACTCGATGGGCTGTCCGTTCTGGACAAAGCGCTTGACGACTTCGCCCGCTGCGTCGGCTTCGATCTCGTTCATCAGCTTCATGGCTTCGATGATGCAGAGAATCTGGCCGTTCTCCACCTGGTCGCCTATCTTCACAAAAGAAGGCGTGCCTGGCGACGGGGATTCATAGAAGGTGCCAACGATCGGCGACTTGACGATGTGGAGCGAGGCGTCCTCATCGGACGCGGCGGGAGCGGCAGCCGCAGGCGGCGCTCCTGCCGGCGCCGGGGGAGCCGCGTGCAGCGCGGGATGTGCCACCGGAGCCGAAACGGCCGCCTGGCTCTGAGCGGCGAGCAGGCGGGCCAGACCGGTGAGGTCGGCTGAGGCGCCCTCCTGCGCGAACTTGATGCGTACCTTGAGGTCGCCGCGGTCCAGATCGAACTCGCCGATCTTGTTCTCTTTGAGGAACTCGATGAGTTCCTTCAGTTCTTTCATATCTTCCGAATTCATCGTTTGCCTAATCCGTCTGCCCGGATCTTCACAGCTCGATCAGCGCTTTGGTTACGGGTGTGAGGACCTTGCCCGTGCGTTCCGTAACAGCAACCATATCTTCGATGCGAATCCCGAATTTGCCAGGCATATAAATTCCGGGCTCGATGGTAATGACCATTCCCGGCTTCAACTCCAGCGTTTGTCCCGCGGCAATGCGCGGGCTCTCATGTATCTCCAGGCCTACTCCGTGCCCGGTCGAGTGGGTAAAGTACTTTGCCAATTTCGCCTTACGCAACATGCCGCGGGCGGCTTCATCCACCTCACCGCAGGTTGCGCCCGGCCTTACGGCCGCAACTGCCGCCTCCTGTGCCTCGAGAACGGCGTCGTACGCGGAGCGCTCCGCCGACCCCGGTTTGCCGATGCAAACGGTGCGCGTCATGTCAGAACAATAACCTTTGAGGATAACACCGAAGTCCAATGTAACGAAGCCATTGCGGGGCGTCTTGTGGCTCGACGCGCGGCCGTGCGGCAGGGCCGAACGGGGACCCGAGGCGACGATGGTTTCAAAGGACATGCCTTCAGCTCCCATGCTGCGGGCGAAGAACTCCAGGCTCGCAGCGATCTCGGTTTCGGGCACGCCGCCCTGGATGTGAGGCAGGACGGCGTTGAAGATGCGACTGCCGAGAGCGGCGGCCTCGGTCATGCGCTTGAGCTCGTCGGCGTCCTTGACCATACGAAGCTCGGAAACGATGGGCTTCTCGAGCGGAGAAAAGAAGGTGCGCCGCCTTGCTCCACTGATCGCCGAGCGCATCATGGCCAGGGCGGAGACGGTCGTGTGCTCGGGATTGTAGGCGGCGTGGCCTTTTTTTGCAGCCAGAGACTCAAGCAGAGCGCAGGCTTCCTTCAGTGCCGACTGCTTCGCGATGACGACGCGGGCTCCTTTCGTCTCCTGGCGGGCCTGGGCGGTGTAGCGGCCGTCGGTGAAGAGCCCGGCTTTCTTCGCGGTCACGGCGAGCGCGGCGTTCGAACCGGTGAATCCGCAGAGGTAATGGACATCGGGGAGATGGGTGACGAGGAGGGCCTCGATTCCCTGCTCGGCCATTTTGGCGCGTAGAGCGCGCAGACGAGAGACTTCATTCATTGCACAGCTATCCTATCGTCTTTCTTCGTGGAGGGTGGGAGTCAGAGGGAAGCGGGACCGGTTCCGCCGTGTTGGGCGGGCACAGCGGCCCGCGATCGATCCTTGACCCTGCGGGCGGGAATGCCGGCGTAGATTGTGAAGGGCTCAAGGTCTCTGGTCGCGACAGAACCGAGTGCGAGGATTGCGCCATTGCCCACGTTCACGCCGGGATTTACGGCGGCCCTTGCACAGATCCACGAATAGGCGCCGAGGCGCATGGGAAACGAGACCAGGCGGAAGGAGAGCTCATTGTAGAGGTGGGTCGCACCGCAAACATACGCGCCCTGGGAGACAATGGCGTGCGATCCGAGGTACATGGGCGAAGGATTGTAGAGCTCGGCATCGTCGGCGAGGGTCACGCGGTCCTCGCAGATAAGATTCCAGGGCGCCCAGATCTTTGCTTTGGGATAGAAGTGGCAGGCAGCGCCGAGTTTCGCTCCGAAGGCGCGCAGCAGGAATGCTCTCCACGCGTGAAAGGGGCGTGGTGAGAGGCGGTAGAGCAGCGCGTAGCAGAGGCTCCAGAGCACGCGGTTGATGCGGTTGCGGAGAGAAAAGGCCGGCAACAGGGTCGGGTCCTGACGCGGGTTGGACAACTCCGACGAAGGTGGGCTTGCCTGGAGGTCTGCGGGGCTCATCTCTTCTTAGCGTAACGGCTCGGAGGGGAAGGACGGCAAAAATCTTATGGGAGCGTAAAGGCTGCCGCCGCGGGTTGATGGCTTAGTTGTACGAAAGTGTACAATTTATGGATATTGCACTAAAATGTGCAACAAGGCACAGGTATGGCGGACCGGACGATCTATGCGGTAATCACCGCCGACATTGTCGGCTCACGCAGGGTTGCGTCATTTCATGCCCAGCGGGACAAGAAGCTCGAGGAGCTTTCCCGGCTTCATCGCAAATCGAAGCTGGTGCTCTCGCCTTACGCGGTGACAGCGTGGGACGAGTTTCAGGCGATTCTGAGCAGACCCGAGCATTTTCCCCGGGTCATTCTCGATCTGCGGCGGATTTTCTACCCTCTTCAGTTATGGATTGCGACCGGGATCGGAACGGTGAGCGACGCGCACCGGCGGCCCATCAATCGCTATGCGGGCGGGGCGGCCTTCGAACGGGCACGCAAAGCTGCAGAGAGGCTGAAAAAGGGCTCGGCGAAGTATCGTGCTTTGACCGGCATCGAGTCAGAGAACGAGGTCTTCGACGCGATTGCAAATACGATCTATCATCTGCAGGACACACTGATGGAGGGCACGACGGCGAAGCAGTGGGCGGCGATCAACATGCAGCTTGCCACGGGGCGGCAGGACCTGGTTGCGGCCAATCTGAATCTGGATGCTTCGACAGTGTCGCGCACGCTGAAGCGGGCGCATTACTGGCAGGCGATCGAGACGATGGAAGCAATGCGGAAGATTATCAGGGCTTATTTTTAGTTGTACGAATGGATGCAATTTTGAAGAAATGAACATTTTCATGCAACCAGCTTCGATGGTCTTTCTGGCTTTGCTGCTGGCGCACCTGCTGGGGGATTTTCCCCTTCAACCCGGCAAGGTCGCGGCCAACAAAGGCAGGCGCCTGTGGGCGTCGGGCGCTCATTTCGCCATTCACTATGGAACGGCATGGGCGTGCCTGCTGCTGTTTACGCATATCGCTTTTCGATCGATTACGGCGCAGGCGGTGATTCTCGGGTATCTGCTTGTGCATTTGGCCATTGACCTTACCAAACATGCACTGGTTGTGAGAAGAATCGTTCCGGATGGCGCGGTGATCTTCCTGGCGGATCAGGCCGCGCATGTGGTCACCGTGGTGGCGGCGACGGGGCTTCTGACGGGAGCGGGCATCACGGAGTTTTTCGGACAGATGCATCTGTCACCGATGATGAAGTTCCGCATACTGACCATAGCGACCATCTATGTTGGAACGATTTTTGGCGGGGGCTATCTGGTCCGTTACCTGACGAAGAGCCTGGCGAGCGACATTACCACGGAGAATGCGGCGCAGCTCAAGAACGCCGGGCTCTATATCGGGTGGGTGGAACGATTCCTCGTGCTGACTGCGATCGCGGTTCAGGCTCCGGCGCTGGTGGGCCTGATTCTGACCGGGAAATCGATCGCCCGCTTTCCTGAGCTGAAGGAATCGCGATTTGCCGAGTATTTCCTTATAGGCACGCTCAGCAGCACTGCGCTGGCTGTTGTCGGAGGACTGGTGATTTCCTACATGGTCTACGGAACGGTTTCGCTCAAATAAAGATTCGAGCCAAGATGCGGTGCGGTCCGGAGCTATACGGCGGCGCGGCGGGCGCCGGAGCGGGCGCTGCGGACGGGCTTCTTGGGGCTGGAGCGGATGACCTTGGGAGCGGGTTCGGGCTGGGCAGAAACCCCGGATTGGCGGTCCATCCATTCATCGAGGCGCGACTTCTTGAAGCGCCAGCGGTTGCCCAGCTTGAATGCGGGGATGAAGGCCTCCGAGGCGTATTTGTAAAGGGTGTCGGGGCTGATGCCGAGGTAGTCCGAGGCCTGCCGGATGTCCATCACTTCCCGGATCTCACTTGCGCGTACGGATGAGGATTTCATGAGGCGGCTCCCTTGTTATGTTGTTGATCTTTTGGGGACTCGTGAAAACTTAGGCCAGCGACCTGCTTATACCGTGTTTTCACCCTCCAGTTCAAGGATTTTATGCCGGTGTTTCGGGATTCAACCGTTTTTCGTGGCGAATTTCACCCTACTGAAACGAACTGTATCCACCAGATCTGGCCGCAGTTGCGGAATCGAAGGGGGTGTTCCACAACCGGTTGGGTATTACTCCCTTTGATTCAAAGCGGAAAAAAGCCGGGCAGGGATTGCCCGGCTTCTGGCTGCAAATGCGTCGGTAAGCGCGAGTTACAGCTTCGGCTCGAGGTCGCTGATGATCTGGAGGAAACTGTCGTCGACGGTGCGGTTCTTGGAGATGGCTTCCGCAATCGGGATGCTCTCGATCTTCGTGCCGCGGAGCACGACCAGGCGTCCGAACTGGCCCTGATGGACCAGGTCGATGGCGGCGAGGCCGTAGCGGGTGGCCAGCATGCGATCGAAGGCAGAGGGAGTGCCACCGCGCTGGGTGTGTCCAAGGTTGACGGAGCGGGTTTCGTAGCCGGTCTTCTTTTCGATTTCCTCGGCGAGCGCCTGGCTGATGCCGCTGAGGCGCGCGTGTCCGAAGGAGTCGACCTTTGTGCCGAGAGTGGCCTGGCCGCCGGTGGGGAGCTTTGCGCCTTCGGCCACGACGACGATGCCGTACTTCTTACCGTTGTCGTGGTTGTTCTTGAGGACGGCGCAGACGTGATCGAGGTCGATGGGTTTCTCGGGCACGAGGATGACGTGGGCGTTGCCGGCGACACCGGCGGTGAGCGCGATCCAGCCGGCATCGCGGCCCATGACCTCGCAGACGATGACGCGGTTGTGGGCTTCGGCGGTGGTGTGCAGGCGGTCGACGGCTTCAGTGGCAATGCTCACCGCGGTGTCGAAGCCGAAGCAGATGTCGGTGCCATTGAGATCGTTGTCAATGGTCTTGGGCACGCCAACGCCGGGCACGCCGGCCTGGATGAGGGCGTTGGTGACCGACTGCGTGTCGTCGCCGCCGATGGCGATGAGGGCGTCGATCTTGTTGGCCTTGAGGTTGGCGACGCACTTCTCGATGCCGCCTTCGATCTTGCGGACGTTGGTGCGCGAGGTCCGCAGGATGGTGCCTCCCAGCGTCAGAATGCCGTCAACTTTTTCGAGCGTCAGAGGAATGGTGTTGTTGTCCAGCACTCCGCGCCAGCCTTCGAGAAAGCCGACGAACTCGTCTCTATAGTGGTTGATTCCCTTTTTCACGACCGCATGGATCACGGCGTTCAGACCGGGACAATCTCCGCCGCCCGTCAACAGACCTACTCGCATTTGCATGCTCTCCTTAAAGTTGCTCCGCCAGTGATGATAAAGGTACGGCTGGCCAATGCCAAAATTACGGGCCGGGTCGAGATGCAAAAACCGAAGAGGCGCTTGTTGAACTGGCTCCGCCGGCAGTCACTCCTTGCTGCCGGTTCCTGAGGCCGGAATGCAGGCGAGGGTGATGTTGCGGACTTCGTCAGCTGTGGGAGCGCGGGGCGGGATGTTTTTTTCTTCAATCTCGACTAAAAGGCGGACTGCGCCGTCTCGCACGGCTGCGGCGGGCAGGGGAATAGTGTAGACACCGGGAGTTTGCCGCGCCTGCGCTCCGAAAGGCGAGACGTTGCCGGCGATTTCGCCGTTGCGGATCCGCACCACGATGCGTTGATGGATTTTCAGAGGACCGGCGCTGACGCGGGCTACCAGCTCTTCATCCGGTCCGGCGGGTCGCGGCAGAGGCAGGTCATATATCTTCTGTCTGGAGGATTGCGCCAGGCAAGGGATGCACAGCGTGAGCAGGATGAGAGACATCCGCATGAATCTCGCGCTGATGGATCTCGCGTTCAGGTACGGCGGCATATCTCAAAGGCCTTTGACCACAGCTTAGAACGTGCCGATGGAGACGGCGGCGAGGCTGCTGCTGAAGTTTGCCGCGGCGACGCGCGGTGAAAGAGTCGGCTTGCTCTGCGGGATCACCACGATCCGCAGCGGTGTGTTTGCCTTGAGCATATGCTGCGCCGCAAGCGCCTTCAACGTGTCACCGATGGGCACGGTAAAACTTACCGGGCCTTCGTGGTGGTGGGCCCCGAAGAATTGCAGAGTCGCTGCATAGCTGGGGCTCTCCTCGTTGAGGCTGCTGGTGTCAGCGGGAGGGTTGACGAATACGTTGAAAGAAAAGCCATGGGCGCTGGGCGGATTCTGGATGGTGACTTTGGCGAAGATGTTTGATTGTTCGGCGGGCTGGAGCACAGATTCCGGTACGGAGACCTGGCTCTGCGCGGGCGCTCCCAGTGCGAGGGCGTGGCTGGCGATACCTCCAGTGAAGCTCTGCGGAGGAGCGGCATGGGGCTGCGGAGCGGCATTGATCACGGCGGATTCGCCCGAGCCCTTTTCGTATGCGTAGTCGAAATTGCCGATGACGGCGTAATCTCCTGCGGTTGTCTGCGAGACCGGCTTGCCGTTCTCGTCGTGGAAGAAGAGAAACGGCTCGCTCGTCCAGGACTGCAGATCGGCTCCGGTGGGCAGAGTGGGCAGGTTGAGCTTCTGCTGCTTGCGGGTCCAGACATCCCACAGGCGGTCGATGTTGGCGTGGTGCAGGAAGAAGAGCGGATCGATGGTGGAGAGCATGTCTTCCATCAGGCCGCCGACACAGTTGTGAACGTTATTGTGCGGCTGGCCTTCGAGGATGCCGAAGCCGGCGGACTGGGAGTGGAAGGGCGCCTGATCGCTTGCGAAACTGATGAAGTCCTTCGGCGCAAGGGACTTCATGATGGTCGAGAGCGCGACGGCCTTTTTGGTCGGCCGGTCGAAACCGGGACTCGTCGCGGTTAAGGCGCGTACGCCGGGAGGCGGGACAAACATGGGGTTGCCCTGCACCTGGGTCCAGACATCATTCATCGAGCTGTAGCCGCGGAGGGACATCTCCTTGTTTTGCGCCGCGGAAAATGACTGCCACAGCGCGCTCATGGGGTTCGACAGCTGTGCGTAGAAGGCCTGATAGCTGCTGATATAGGCGGGATCCGCAGGGTTGAGAACTCCCTGAAAGAACTGCTTGGGCACGCGCGGGAGCGCGGTCCAGTCCCAGAAAGGGAGCGCGAAGTCAGGGTCTCCGGAGAGCTCGCGGCAGGTGCGCTCGAACCATCCCAGATAACCGCGGTGCCACACCGGGAACCACCAGTTGCCGTGCGGGCAATCGAGGGTGTGAACGAAGGCGTTGCGATACCAGTTCCGGGGATCGGAGGGCGGAAGCTTCAGCATCGCGGTGATGGCCTTCGCATAGCTGCTGAGCACCTGCGCGGGGAAGCCCGGCGCGGCGAGGTTGCGGCGCAGATATTTCGGCGCGGGCTGTGCGGGCAGCGAGCGAAAGGGGTAAGCCGCGACGGATGTGGCGGCGATGGCGAGAAATCTGCGGCGGGTGACTGCAAAGGATGGTTCGTGCACCGGATGCCTCCCAGAGCACTCGCAGAGCAGGCAACTACCGGGCGGCGATCGGAAAACGAGGATGGCCGCGGTTGATGCTCGGAGTGCTTGACTGATTGCGCGGGGGAGATGCGTCAGCGGGGTCGCATCAGGCGATCATTTAAGCGAAGGCAGGCCGAACTGTCAATTGATCTTTGCAGGCCGGCGCCAAGTATTCTTTTCGAGAAATCCGGGATCGGAAGCCTCCAGACAGCTTATAATTCCCGTGGTTTTCAGATCGAGCGAAAATCAGCCCCCACTCCTTCCCCGCCTGGCAGTCAACTTTCAATTTCGGGTGAACAACGTGAATCGTCAGGGAAGCGGCGCGCCGGTGGCGCGATTGGCTCTTCTTCTTTCCATCGCTCTTGCAAGCCAGTGTGCTCCGGCTGCGTTCGGCCAGTACGGACGCACGCAAGGCTCGGTAAAGTACGTTCCATACACGTATAACGGGCAGCAGTACACGATCGTTACCTTAGGCGACCAACCGGCCCAGGTGAGGCTGGGAATGCAGCCCCTTCTGCTCATCTCCAGGGGCAACGTCATGGCGATGCCCAACGTGGATCCTCAGACAGTGGCCAATGCGCAGGCCGCGTTGAAGGCATTCCAGGCCGGGACGCCGTCAGGCAGCGGCGCGGCGGGTGGGAGCAGTGCTGGAGGATCGCAGCCGGGGCTGACGGTCGCGGGTGTGGTCTCGATGCTGAATGCGGGGATCTCCGAGGACATCATCCTCGAGAAGATTCACCAGAGCGGACAGACATTCAATCTGAGTGCCGATGACATGGTCGCGCTGAAGAAGGCCAAGGGGAGCGACAACCTGATCAAGGCGATGATGGAGGCGGGTCCGGCATCGTCTCCGGCGGCGGCGGCGGCTGCTTCGGCCCCGGCGGCAACCCCGGCTCCTGCGGCGTCGAGCCAGACGGCGGCGGCGACGACTCCCGCTCCTTCGACAGCGCAGCAGGCTCCTCCGCCGAAGAAGAAGGGATTTTTCAGCTCGATCGGCGAGGGCGTGAAGGACGCAGCCACAGGCAAGTCGGTGATCGACAAGGTGGGGCTGAGGAATGTCCTGCCGCAGCTCGATCCGAACAAGCCGGTGTCGGAGCAGTTTCCCCACGTGGCGATCACGGTGCTGAATGCGCCGATGGGGTGGACGGATCCCTATGCGACCGATGCCAGCGCCCAGGGGCGCAGCATCGTGTCTTCGTGCTTCAAACTTCAGGCGGTGGTGTGGTCCGATGCAACGACTTCAAAGACAGTGGGGCCGTTCGACTGGTGCAGTAACCACGACGAATTCATGTCGCAGCTCGAGCCCGGCTATCTGCTGAGCTTGAAGCCGACCTTCGCCGACCTGCGCTCGGGGTACCTTACCGGCATCAACCGGACCGATGGCCCGGCTCCTCCGGATAAGCTGCTGCCCAACGACCGGCGGACGATGGATATGTGGGCGAAGACGAGTCCGCAGGGCAGAAGCGTGGATTTGAATACGGATCAGTTCAGCCGGTTTGCGCTGATGTTCGCGAACGTGAGGAAGGATCTGGGGGAGACGCTGACCTCGGACGGGGACGCGCGCGTCTGGGTGGTCACGATCAAGAAGGCGGCGGGACCGAACATCCTGCAGTAAAGGGCCGCAGAAGCGGCCCTTTCACCATCAGAAGCGCTTCAGGTCGACGATGCCGCGATAGATGTCGTCGGGCTGGGGCAGGATCACGTCTTCGAGGATGGGCTGATAGGCCACAAAGGTGTCCATCGAGGCGATGCGCCTGACCGGGGCGTCGAGGTCTTCGAAGAGCTCGTCGGCGATGCGGGCGGCGATTTCGGCACCGTATCCCCAGCTGAGCATGTCTTCGTGGGCGATGATGACGCGGCTGGTCTTGCGGACGGATTCGGCGATGGCCTCCCAGTCGTAGGGCGAAATAGTGCGCAGATCGAGGATCTCGGTCTCGATGCCATGCTCGCGGTGGGCTTTCTGCGCGGCCTGGAGAGCGCGGGGCACGAGGGCGCCATAGGTCACCAGGGTGATGTCCGAGCCTTCGCGGACTCTGGCGGCCTTGCCGAAGGGGATGGTGTAGTCGGGGCCGGGATAGGGGACGCGTCCGTAGGTCTCGCGGTAGAGGCGCTTGTGCTCGAGGAACATCACCGGGTCGTCGCAGCGGATGGCGGTGCGCAGCAGGCCGTTGGCGTCAAGCGCGTTTGAGGGGTAGATGACGTGCATGCCGGGGGTGTGGGTGAAGATGCTTTCGCCATTCTGCGAGTGGTAGACGGAGCCTCCGGTGAGGTAGCCACCGATGGCGACGCGAACGACCGCGGGGCAGGCCCAGGTTCCGTTGGAGCGCCAGCGGAGGAGCGGCAATTCGTTGCGCAGCTGGTGCATCGCCGGCCAGATGTAGTCGAAGAACTGGATTTCGACGACGGGGTTAAGGCCGCGGAGGGCCATGCCGACAGCGCGGCCGACGATATTGGCCTCGGCCAGCGGCGAGTTGAAGACGCGGTCGCCGCCGAACTCGATCTGTAACCCGTGGGTGAGCTTGAAGACTCCGCCCTTGCCCTTGACCAGTCCCTGCTCGAGGTATTCCTCACGGCTGCAGTCGGCCACGTCTTCTCCGAAGACGACGATGCGGGGATCGCGGCGCATCTCGTCGCGCAGGCAGGCGTTGATCAGGTCAGCCATGGTGCGCTCGTGGGTGTCGGCGGTACGGGCGGGGGTGGTCTGGAGCGCGGAGCTGGTGGGATCGAAGTGCTCGGAATAGACGTGCTTCAGGATGGCGGCCCTGTCGGTCGAAGGCAGCGGCGAGCGAAGTGCGCGCTCGGCGGCCTGGCGGACCTCCTCGTCGACCTGCTTCTCGATCCGAGTGATGCCCTCGGCGTCGAGAATGCCTTCGCGCAGGAGGTGCATCTGGAATTTTGACAGCGGGTCGCGAAGGGCGTCTTCGTCCCGCTCCTTCTCGGGGCGGTAGAGACGCTCGTTGTCGGAGTGCGAGTGCGAGTAGGGCCGGATGACGTGTCCGTGGATAAAGGCCGGGCCTTTGCCGGCGCGGCAGTGGGCGGCGGAATCTTCGAAGGCCTGCCAGGAGGCGAGGGGATCGGTGCCGTCGATCTCAGCGAAGTAGAAGTTGGGGAAATTGTGAACCAGGCGCGAGATATTCCCGCCGGGCGTATTCACCTCAACCGGAACGGAGATGGCGTAGCCGTTGTCCTCGACGACGAAAATGACGGGCAGCTTCTCGTTCGAAGCGGTGTTCAGCGACTCCCAGAACTCGCCCTGCGAAGTAGCGCCCTCGCCGATCGAGACATAGACGATTTCGTCACCCTGGAATTCGACGTTGCTCCACTGGCGGTAGTCGCCTTCGTGCTTCGCGGCGGCCTCGGGATGGCGGGCGAAATAACGTCCGGCTTCGGCGCAGCCGACGGCCTGGAGGCACTGTGTGGCGGTCGCCGAGGATGGCGAGACGATATGGTGCGCCGGGCTGCTCCAGTGGGAAGGCATCTGGCGGCCTCCGCTGGCCGGATCGGCGGCGGCGCCAATGCCCTGCAGCAGAAGATCCTCGACGCTGACGCCCAGGGCCAGGCAGAGCGCGCGGTCGCGATAATAGGGAAAGAACCAGTCGTATCCGGGCTTGAGGACCAGGCCGGCGGCGACGAGGAGGGCTTCGTGGCCGGCGCCGGAGATCTGGAAGAAGATTTTCTGCTGATTCTTGAGTACGATCTCCCGGTCGTCGGTGCGGCGCGAGAGGTACATGAGCCGGTAAATCTCAACCAGGCGCTCGGGAGTCAGCCCGCGGGTCGATTCCGGAGCCGCTTCCGCCACTGCGCCGGCAGCCTGACCCGACGCTGATTTTGCCTTGTTGCGTTCTGAACTGGAGATTGTGCTGCGGGCCATCCACTACCCTCTTGATTCATTGTATCCATCTGCTTCGACGCGGAAATGGACTCCAGATTGTACACGCCCGGCTTGTTAAGGCAACAGCCGCCCAAAACGGGCCTAAATCATTAGAGACAGCAGCGGATTCATCGGCTACATTGAAATGCCACAAAGCAGGAGGCGAGCTTGTGCGCACACTGATCGCGGTTCTGGGTGGGTTTCTGGGAATAGGGGTACTGGTCAGGTTTACCGACATGCTTTTTGCCCGGCTGGTTCCGGGATGGAATCCGATCGAACCGCCGGTGTTTTATTTCGCAGTGAGCCTGGGAACTGACTTTATTTACTCGATCGTCGGCGGATACCTGTGCGCCCTGATCGCCGAGGAACACGAGCGAGCTGCAACGCTATGGCTGATCGGGCTGGGCGAGGTGATCGGCATCGTCGTGCAGGCACTGTTGTGGAAGACGGTGCCGCACTGGTACGGCATCGGCCTGCTGATTGTTTATCCGATCGGGGTCTGGCTGGGATCGAAGTTGCGCGGACCGCGAACGACAGCCATTGCGTAGGGATTTCTCCAGTTGCCGCATGTGCTCACGATGCCGTAGACTCAGCTTTCCCAACCGGAACCATACTGGTTACACAAAGGCCTGGGGTGCGAATGATTCATGTTAGCGATCTTGTATCTCCCAACCCGGAAGCGCATTGACCACCGTTTTCGCCACATGTTTTAATGACGCGTTTTGTGCAAGTTTGCCCGTTCAGCCTGGCTGGACCGGCAGGGACCACTCTGATCGCGGGTGGTCTGCCGTTGCTTAGCTTTTTGTAGGCAAGAACCTAACTTTCCGCGCCCGGCGCGACTCAGACGCCCGGCGCCAGAATTCTGCAATACCTCCCGGAGGGGTTTGAATGGCGTTTTTTGTTCCCGTAGCGGCAGCAGCGTGGCAGGCAGAGGGTGGCGCGCTGGGCGGCACTGATTCCTTGTATCTCTGGCTGGCGCTCGGAACGGGTTTGATTGGCCTGCTGGCAGCTCTTTTCTTTGCGCGCGGCGTACTCGGCTCAGACGCCGGCACGCCGGAGATGCAGCGTATCTCCAACGCCATTCGGGAAGGCGCGGAAGCCTTCATGAAACGCCAGTACAGCACCATCGCGATGATCGCCGTCGCGCTCGCCATCGTTCTCTTCATCGGATACCGCCTTTCCCCCTTTACCGCTCCCTACGCCAACAAAGTCGTCGTCAGCTTCCTGATCGGGGCGGCCTGTTCTGCTCTTTCGGGCCAGACCGGCATGTGGGTATCGATTCGCGCCAACATCCGTACGGCCGCAGCGGCGCGCACCAGCATGGGCCAGGCTCTCAAGATTGCCCTGCATGGGGGAGCGGTGACCGGGCTGGTCGTCGTCGGCCTGTCGCTGCTGGGCGTCGGCATTTTATTTTTCCTCTTCGGCGGACTCAGCAATCCCCAGCAGGTGCCCTACCAGCTTGTCGGCTTCGGATTCGGTGCTTCGCTGGTGGCGCTCTTCGCGCAGCTTGGCGGCGGCATCTACACCAAGGCCGCGGATGTGGGCGCTGACCTGGTCGGCAAGGTCGAAGCCGGCATCCCGGAAGACGATCCGCGCAACCCGGCCGTCATCGCCGATCTTGTCGGTGACAACGTGGGCGACTGCGCGGGGCGCGGCGCGGACATCTTCGAGTCCACGGCTGCGGAAAATGTCGGCGCGATGATCCTGGGCGCGGCGCTCTATCCGGTCTTCGGCCTCAAGGGCATTCTCTTCCCGCTGATCGTGCAGGCCATCAATCTGATTGCCAGCATCGTGGGCGTGAGCCTCGTACACAGCGGCGAGGACGAGGACCCGATGCACGCCCTCAACAAGGGTTATTACGTCACGTCGTTTCTGGCCCTTATCGGATTCGCCGTGGCCATCTACTTCATGCTGGGCGCGCGCTGGTGGCTATTGGGCAGCGGCATCTGCGGCATCGTTACATCCTTCCTCTTCGTCCGCATCACCGAGTACTACACCGAGACCCGCTTCAAGCCGGTACAGAGCATCGCTCAGGCATCGACGACGGGACCGGCGACAAACATCATCCAGGGACTGGCGGTCGGCATGGAGACACCCGCCCTTCCGGTCATTGTCATCAGCGCCGCACTTCTGCTGAGCTACTACTTCGGCACCCGCGGTCTCGCCGATGTGGCTACGATCAACAGCTACGCCAAAGGGATCTACGGCACGGCCATCGCAACGATGGGCATGTTATCGTCGGCGGCTTACATCCTCGCCATGGACACCTTCGGTCCGATCACGGACAATGCCGGCGGCATCATCGAGATGAGTGACCAGCCGCACAGCGTCCGCGTGAAGACTGACAAGCTGGACGCCGCAGGCAACACCACCAAGGCCCTCACCAAAGGCTACGCGATCGGATCGGCTTCGCTGGCTGCATTCCTGCTTTTCTCGGCATATCTGGCGACAGTGCACGATATCGTGCATCAGCGCGTCGTGGCAGCGGGAGGGGTTCTGCCGGACGGCTGGACCTTCTCAAATGTCAACCTGGCATCGGTACCGGTCTTCGTCGGCGCGCTGCTTGGCGCGATGCTCACGTATCTCTTTTCATCGATGGCCATCAGGGCCGTGGGCCGCGCGGCGCAGACGGTCATCCAGGATGTGCATGAGCAGTTCCGCAGCAATCCCGGCATCATGCAGGGCACGTCGCAGCCGGACTACGGGCGCTGCGTCCGCATCGTTACCGGAGCGGCCCTCAAGGAGATGGTCCTTCCGGGCATCCTGGCTGTCGCCATGCCGCTCTGCGTCGGTCTGATCTTCCGCCACTTCGGCGGGGAATTCTACCCGGGAGCGCTGCACAACTGGCCCACTATTAACGGCCTGCCCATCAACCTCAGCGGCGCAGAAGCCGTGGCCGCGCTGCTGATGGTCGGCACGATCAGCGGCATCCTGCTCGCCATGCTGATGAACAACGGCGGCGGCGCGTGGGACAACGCCAAAAAGCTGATCGAAACCGGCGCACATGGCGGCAAGCGCTCCGAAGCGCATAAGGCCGCGGTTGTCGGCGATACCGTCGGTGATCCCTTCAAGGATACGGCCGGGCCATCGCTGCATGTGCTCATCAAGCTGCTGGCCACGGTGACGCTGGTACTGGCTCCGCTGTTCCTATAGGAACAGCGGCCGCTGTGCAGGCCTCGAGTATAGGACGGGCAGGTTTTTCTATGCCCTGAACCATACCCCCTGTACCCTGTTCCAATGAGCAATGGCTCCAGGGTTCCGTGGTATGAGCGGTCGCCGGAGGGATGGAAGCACTTCCGGTCTATCCCCATTGCCCGGCTGCGGCCTCTGATCATTGCCGTTTTCGTGCTCTTCTCTACCTTTGGCTACTTCGACGACATCATTGCTGGAGGGCTCTATCCCTACTCGGTTCTGATCTCGAGCGTAGTCTTCAGCGGGCTCATGGCCTGCGTGTGGATACTGACTCTCTCTCGCAAGCCCTTTAGCTGGATCCTCTTACTCATTCCGATTCAGATTCTCAGCCCGCTGTTCTTCGGTTGGTTTGCCAGGATACTTTCGATTCACTTCCCGGCCGCGCCCGCGACCGCCGCGATGGGAATCCGCATATCTGCGATAGCGATGATGGTTTCGATCGTGCTGTCCTATGTTTTCTTCATCATCTTCATTCGCGGCGAAGGTAAGGAGTCATTCAAGATCCGCAATGAACTGGAATTGGCGCACGGAATCCAGAAGACCTTGGTGCCTCCCGTGACGCTGCGCACCGCGCGCTTTGAGATTTACGGCATATCGAAGCCCAGTGAGAAGGTCGGCGGCGATCTGGTCGATGCTCTGTGTCTGCCTAATGGAGACGCCATCGCGTATCTCGCCGACATCGCCGGGCACGGCCTGCAGGCCGGAATCCTGATGGGGATGTTGAAGACCGCCACAAGAACTGCATTGCTCGACGCCGGAGAGCGCGAGCCCGCGCAGACACTTCCCGTGCTGCTCGACAGGCTGAACAGCGTCCTGCCTGAAGTGAAGGAGCCGCACATGTATGCGACCTTCACCGGCTTCCGGCTAGGCGCAGACGGAAGTATTCACTATGCGCTGGCAGCGAGCCCGCCGATCCTGCACTGGCACGCGAACCGCACTGATCTTTCACACGTGGAGGAAGAGCAGTTTCCTCTCGGGCTGCTTCCCGTCCCGGCATTTGATGGCAAGAGCATGGAGACGCTCCCCGGCGACCTGCTGGTGGTGGCGACCGATGGCATCCTCGAAGTAAGTGACAAGGCCGGAGAAGAGCTGGGCGTGGAGCGATTGAAGGACGTGATCGCCGCGAATACCAATGCTCCGCTGGCTGAGCTGGCGGGACTGATTCTGAGCGCGGCGCAAGCTTTCGGGAAACAGCTGGACGACCAGACGATCCTGATCGTCCGCTGCCTCTAGGCCTGTTAACAGGCCCTAACTCAAGCCGTGTACGCCGCCTGTGGCCGCTTCCGCTCGCACGGTTTTCAACAGCTTTGCCGTGGTGACAATCTGTCCGGTGTGGCGCTGCGTGTGGTCGGCGAGATGAACAAGCAGGCCTCCCACGCTGGTGGGAAGCAGCTTTTTGCCGACGGCGCGAGGCTGCTCGAGATCGGCTGAGGCAAAGGCGCGCACGCGTTCCGCGGCACGATCCAAGCCCTGATGGAACTCAGCGAGCAGTTCTTCGCGCGAGACGCCGGGATCGAGTTCCGTCCTGGCTGCCGTAATCTGTTCGGCGCTGAGCTGGTTGCCCTCCGCGTAGGTCAACATCCGGTCAAGGCTGCGCGCGATGTGGCGCATGTGGAAGGCAATCGGCGAGAGTCCGCTGACAGAGGCATGGAGTTCGGCCTCGGTCAGCCCATCCGCCCATCGCACCGCGTCTTCGCGAGCAAGATCGAAGGCGTGCAGGATAGCGCGCAGCACGGCGGGGAGGTCGGAGTATGTCCCGCGCAGCCAGGGTTCAGGCTGCTGCGCAACAGGCTGGGAGGGGGTTGGCGTCTGCGTCGTCATTCAGAGTCCCTTCTAAAGTCCCTTCTTCTGACGAAATTCTCGCACGACTACAGCCGGATCGCGATGCTCGCCATCGACGGCTTCGTTCATCGCACGCATATCGTCGGCCGTGACCTTGCCGGCGAGGGCATCGAGAGCTGTCTGGATCTGCGGCCAGCGGCGCAGGGCGTCGTCGCGCACGAGAGGAACGGCCTGGTAGGGCGGGAAATAATGCTTGTCGTCTTCAAGAACAGTCAGGCCCAGCGTCTTAATCGGACCGTCGGTCGAGTTGCCCGCGATCATGTCCACCTGGTGCGAGCTGATCGCGCGGTAGAGCAAGCCGAGGTCCATGGTGCGCGGCGGCTCTTTGAATCTGAGCCCGTAAACCTTGCTCAAGCCCGGCAAACCATCGGGACGCTGCTCAAATTCGTAACCGACGCCGAGGATCCATTGAGGTGTGTAGGCCGCCGATTCGCTCAGCGTGCGGAGATTGTAGCGACGGGCGTCGTCTCCGCGGATGATCATGGCAAAGGTGTTTTCAAACCCCAGCGGCGGGGCGACGGTGACGTTGTATCTCTGTGCGTAGAGGCGGCGCACCGTATCGAGAACTCGCTGCTGGTCCCGGTCCAGCGGCTGCTTCAGAATCGCGGTCAGGGCCGTTCCGGTGTATTCCACGTAAGCATCGATGCGCCCTGAAACCAGAGCCTGCTGGCAAATGTAACTGCCGGCGAGATAAAAGCGGCGCTGGACGTGAAGATGGGATTTGGCTTCGATCTCCTGCGCCAGCAGCTCTCCAAGCACGACCTGCTCGGTGAAGTTCTTGGTGCCGATGACGGGCTCGTTGGGGCGCGGCGGCGCGCAGGAGGTGAGCAGGAAGCAAATCGTAACCGCAACGATTGCGGTTATCCGGCCGATCATTTCCCTCTCACCCGGAAGTGCCGCTCCAGCAGGCCGAGCAGGCCGTCGGCGATTAATGCCAGCAGTGCCGCCGGGATTGCTCCGGCGAGCACCAGGCGGTTGTCGACCGAGGCCACCCCGCGGAAGATCAGCTCGCCCAACCCTCCAGCTCCCACGGCTGCGGCGATGGTTGCGATGCCCACGCAGGTCACCGTTGCCGTGCGCAGTCCGGCGAGGATGAACGACGCCGAAAGAGGCAGCTCCACGCGAAAGAGCCGCTGCCATCCGGTCAGTCCCAGCGCCTGAGCGACCTCCAGCACGGCGGGGTCGATGCCGCGAATCCCCGCATAGGTGTTGCGCAGGATGGGAAGCAGCGCGTAGGCGGTCAGCGCAACGATAGCGATACGCGCCGCGCGCTCACCCAGCCACGGCAGGGGCAGCAACAATCCGAACAGCGCCAGAGAAGGAATGGTCTGCAGGATATTCGCGACTGTCATCACCGGCGGGGCCCAGCGCGGTGAGCGTGTCAGCCAGACTCCGGCGGGGATGCTGATGGCGGTCGCAAAGAGCATCGCTGCCCCGGTCAGCCACAGGTGCTCCAGCGTGAGCTCGAGGATCTGCCCTCCGTATTGCTTGAGGAAGCTGCTCACGGCTCGTTTCCCCGCGAGGAGCTTTCCTCTTCCTGCTCTAGTTCGCGCTCGCCGCGGCGGAAAGCGCGGACATATTCCTCGACCTCGGGATTCTGCGAAGTGAGAAATTCCGCTGTCTCGACGTTGGCCACCAGGTTGCCGTGGGCTAACAGCACGATGCGTGAGGCGAGATAAAGCGCTTCGTCGAGATTGTGGGTGATAAGCAGCACGGTCTTGTGGAATCGCCCGAGAAGGCTGCGCAGCATGTCCTGCATTTCGGCGCGGGTAAGAGGATCGAGCGCGCCGAAGGGCTCGTCCATCAGCAGAATCGGCGGCTCGGCGGCGAGCGCGCGCGCCAGGCCGACACGCTGGCGCTGACCGCCGGAAAGCTGATGAGGATAACGCTTGGCGAAGCTGGCCGGATCGAGGCCGACATTCGTAAGCAACTCGTGGCTCCGGTCGCGGCAATCCGATCTCGACGTGCCGGAGATCTCGGGCACCATCGCCACATTGCGTTCGACCGTGATGTGAGGAAAGAGGCCAGTCTCCTGGATGACATAGCCGACACTGCGCCGCAACTCGATCAGGTCGAAGTCGCGCACGCTCCTGCCGTTCACCAGAACATCTCCGCCGGTGGGCTCGACCATGCGGTTCACCGTGCGCAGCAGCGTAGTCTTGCCGGATCCGCTGCGTCCCAGGATGGCGGTTGTCGTGCCTGCCTCGACAGTGAAAACAATGTGATCGAGCAGCAATCGCCCCTGCGGAGTCGTGAAGGTCACGTCGCGGAATTCGATGGCTGCGGACATCTGCGCTCCCATTCAGTCTACGTGCCGCACTAAACTCGGATTCTGAAATTCACGCGCAGCAGCCGCAGCTATTCCCCCGCCACGCCTCCCTGCCTTCCTTAATCAGAAACGGCACCGCCAGCAGCGCGGCCAGCGAATCGAACCAACCCAGCCTGAAGAGCGCATTCACTCCCAGCCCCGCCAGTGTAATCGCCGCCAAGTACGCGCAGGTCGCCGACTGCACCGCGTCAGCAGCCAGAGCCGCATTGCCGGTGCGCACGGCCTCGCGCCGCTTGAACCACGTCAGCACCGGCATGGCCACAAGCGCCGACGCTGTGATCGCAATACCGAGAACGCTACTCTCCGGACGAAAACCAAATGTCAGCGCCAGAAGCGCAGTCACGGCAACCACTCCGGCGAGAAGATACAGCAGCACTGCCGACGCGTGATGCGCGCGGCGTTGCGACAACGGAAAGCGCGGAAGAAACTGCAGCAGCACCACCGTCGCCGAAAGAAGTTCAACAAGGCTGTCTGATCCAAATGCCAGCAGCACCGGGCTCTTCGCCCTGTCTGCCGCCCACAGTGACAATCCACATTCGACGGACATCCACGCCAGAGTGATTCCCTGCAGCCAGAAAACAGCTTCCGAACGCTGGGGCACGGCCTGCGCTTCGGAACTTGCGACCGGCTTGCACCCAATTTGTATCAGCTCTGCCATCGACGGTTCACTCAGAAGCAAAAGCCGGGCACAACGCCCGGCCTTTTGTAACTATTGCGATTGCATTATTCACCTGTCATTGGCGCTTCGGGTGCGCCGGGGTTCTTCACACGCACCACAGTGATCTTCGAGAAGCCCTCCTTGAAGTTCGGCGGACGCAGCCGCTCGGCCATCTTGTGCATGACTTCGTCGTTTACCGTTCGCTCGCGGCGGCGGTTGCGCTCAAGGCAGACCTCAAGCGGCACGTCGAAGAAGACCGCCTGCACCTCGTAGCCGAAGCTCTTGGCCATCTTGATCCACTGGCGCCGTTCATGCGGAGAGAGATTCGTTGCGTCCACGTAATTCCACGGCATCTTGGCGATGAGCCGCGCGCGCAGCAGCGAGCGCAGGGTGGAGAAGACCAGTCCCTGGTAGCGCTGCTCGGTGATGTCGTCGAAGAGGATGCCGCGCAGCATGTCCGAGGAGAGCGGGGTTACGCCGCGCCGCTTGAACCATGTTGTTTTGCCTGATCCGGGCAGTCCGATGGTAAGCACCACGAAGCCCTTCGGCCCGTGCGGCTGGCCGGCAGCCTGCGGCTCAGGCGGCGGAGTCGATTGCGACTCCGGCTGCGTCTCGACTTCGAGCTTTCCCGGCTCTTCGGGAGTGCCTACTGCCTCCGCGATTTCCGGCGAGAGCTCCTCAGCCGCTGGCTCCGGCGGGGGTAGATATTCAACCGGCGACACTGTCTCTGTGCTGCCGACTGGCGCTTCGGGCGCCTCGGCACTGCCGGTCACGTAAGAAGGCCGCAAGGGGGCGGGCTGGTTTGCAGGTATTTCCTGGCCGATTTTTCCTGTGGATTCCGAATCGTTCGGTCCACGCCTGGGGCGTCGTCTCATTTTCTCGCGCATCCATTCGCGCATAATTCAGGATGTAACACAGACGTCGTTGAGTCGCAATGCACAGAGCTGCAACCGGTCATTTCGAGTAACGTAAGCAACATACCACCGCACGGGTCCGCCAATCCGTCCGACGCTATAGAAATTTCTTATGACGGGGTATTGACTACAGTGCTAGCATCGCTAAATGGGGGTTTGCGAGCTATCTACACTCGCGGCCGGCCCCCTAATTGAACAGCGAGACTCCACTCTAGAGTTTTTGAAGAGATCAACGAAGGAGAAATATGGCAGTAAAGGTTGGAATCAACGGCTTTGGCCGCATTGGACGCAACGTTTTCCGCGCCTCTCTGGGCAATCCAGAGATCGAAATTGTCGCGGTCAACGATCTGACAAGTCCGGCGACGCTCGCACATCTGCTCAAGTACGACTCGATTCTCGGCAATCTGAAGAACGAAATCACCTCCACCGCTGACTCGATCACCGTGGATGGCAAGTCGATCAAGGTTTATGCGGAGCGCGACCCCGCCAAGCTCGACTGGACCTCCAACGGCGCGGAAATCATCGTCGAGTCCACCGGCATCTTCACCGATGCCACCAAGGCCAAGGCGCACCTGCAGGGTTCGGTCAAGAAAGTCATCATCTCCGCGCCGGCTACTAACGAGGACATCACCGTCGTTCTCGGCGTGAACGAGTCGAAGTACGATGCCGCGAAGCACAACATCATCTCCAATGCTTCCTGCACCACCAATTGCCTCGCGCCCGTGGTCAAGGTACTGCATGAAGAATTCGGCATCGTCTCCGGCATCATGACCACGATTCACAGCTACACCAACGACCAGGTCATCCTCGACTTCCCGCACAAGGATCTACGCCGCGCCCGCGCCGCCGCCATGAACATCATTCCCACTTCGACCGGTGCTGCAAAAGCCCTCAAGCTGGTCATTCCAGAGATGGCCGGCAAGCTCGATGGATTTGCGGTGCGCGTCCCGACGCCGAACGTTTCCCTCGTCGACCTGACCTTCATCTCCGAGAAGCCGGCCACCGTTGAGAGCGTTAACACCGCTCTCAAGAAGGCCGCCGACGATGGGTTGAAGGGCATTCTGGGCTACGAAGCAGGCGAGCTGGTTTCGAGCGACTTCAAGGGCGATGCCCGCTCGTCGATCGTCGATTCGCCGCTGACAAAGGTCGTGGGCAGCTCGGTCAAGGTCATCAGCTGGTATGACAACGAGTGGGGTTACTCTAACCGCGTACGTGACCTCATTCTCTTCCTTGCGAAAAAGGGCCTGTAAATCGCACGTTCACCCGCAGACCGGGCCGGAATAAATCGCCCGGTTTGCGCACATTTCAATTTCTCCAACCTGATGCGCGAAGTATCCCCCGGCTATGCGTCAAAATATCTCCGGAACGTCGCCTTTCGAGGGCATCATCGGATTCTCCCGCGCGGTGCGTGTGGGCAATATGGTGCATGTTTCCGGCACCGGGCCGGTGGGCGCCGATAATGCTGACGCGGCAACCCAGACACGGCATACACTGGAGATTATCCGCACGGCGCTCGAAAAAGCAGGAGCGCGGATGGAAGATGTTGTCCGGACCCGGATGTACCTGACACAGGTAGAAGACTGGGAAGCAGTCGGTCGTGTACACGGCGAATATTTTGCATCGATCCGCCCCGCGGCGACCATGATCGTCGTTGCCAAGCTCCTTCATCCATCATGGCGCATAGAAATCGAAGCCGACGCAGCCATCGGCGACAGTAGAGAGCACCAGGAAAGCCAGCAGAAATCATGAAGAAACTGACGATTCGCGATCTCGACCTTGCGCATAAACATGTTTTCATGCGCGTCGACTTCAACGTGCCGCTGAGCGATGACGGACGCGAGATCACCGACGACACGCGCATTCGCGAGACGCTGCCTACTCTCGAATATGCACTGCGCCACAAGGCAAAGCTCATTCTGGCTTCGCACCTGGGACGTCCCAAGGGCAAGCCGAACCCGAAATACAGCCTGCGGCCGCTGGTCGATCGCCTGCGGATACTTCTCGATCATCACCTGGGTGAACAGGTAAACGTGGCGTTTTCGCCCGACTGTGTTGGCGAGCTCGCCACGGAGCTTTCCCGGCAGCTTGAATCCGGCCAGGTACTGCTGCTCGAAAATCTGCGCTTCCACCCCGAAGAAGAGGCGAACGATCCGAAATTTGCCGCGCAGCTTGCCTCGCTCTGCGATATTTACGTCAACGACGCCTTCGGGAGCGCGCACCGTGCCCACGCGTCAACCGAGGGCATCACCCGCTTTGTGAAGAAATCCGTAGCCGGCCTGCTCATGGAGAAAGAGCTGACGTGGATGAGCAAGGCCCTCGAGGAGCCAGCCAAGCCGTTCGCGGCGATCCTAGGCGGCGCCAAGGTCTCCGACAAGATCGAGGTCATCGACAACCTGCTGACCAAGGTGGATGCGATCCTGATCGGCGGAGGCATGGCCTACACCTTCCTCAAGGCCAGGGGTCAGGACATCGGCAAGTCGCTGCTCGAAGCGGACAAGATCGATGTCGCCAAGGAGGCCCTCGCCAAGGCCGAAGCTCGAGGCGTGCGCTTCCTGCTGCCGGTGGATCATGTGCTCGCCGATAAGTTCGCAGCCGATGCCAAGACGCAGATCTTCGAGGGCGATGAACCGTTTCCTGCCGACTGGATGGGACTGGACATCGGTCCGAAGACGGTCGGGCTGTTCGCGAAGGAAATCGCCGACGCCTCCACGATTGTGTGGAATGGGCCGATGGGGGTCTTCGAGATGCCGGCCTTCGCCGTCGGCACAACCAAGATCGCCAAGGCGGTTGCGGCGAATCAGGACGCAGTCTCGATCGTGGGCGGCGGCGATTCGGTCTCGGCCGTTAAGAAAGCCGGAGTCGACGAGAAGATCACGCACATCTCCACCGGCGGCGGCGCTTCTCTGGAATTCCTGGAAGGCAAGCAGCTGCCCGGCGTCGAGGCGCTGATGGATAAGTAGAACTTTCCGCACGCAAACATCTCAGACAGGAACGAATACTTATCATGCCCCGCAAGCCATTCATCGCAGCCAACTGGAAGATGTACAAGACTCCCGCGCAAGCCGAGGAGTTCGTGAAGAAATTCCTTCCCCTTGTAGCCGAGCAGACCCGCGCTGAGATCGTGCTCTGTCCTTCCGCGATTTCGCTGGCGGCAGTTGTCGCCGCGGTGAAAGATTCCGGCGTCGCAGTCGGCGGGCAGAACATGCATTGGGCCGAGGAAGGCGCCTATACCGGCGAAACCTCGCCGCTGATGCTCAAGGCTGTCGGCGCCACTCACGTCATCATCGGCCACTCGGAGCGCCGCCAGTACTTCGGCGAAACCAATGAGATGGTCAACCAGAAGATTCTGTCAGCGGTAAAGAACACGCTGACCCCGATCATCTGCGTCGGAGAGACGCTCGAAGAGCGGGAGGCAAACAAGACCGAAGAGGTCCTGCTGCGCCAGTGCCAGATCGCATTCAAAGGCGTGGTTCCGGAAGACGCCGAGAGCTTCATCGTCGCCTACGAGCCGGTATGGGCGATCGGCACCGGACGCACGGCAACGCCCGAGCAGGCAGGCCTCTCCCATTTCTATATCCGCAGCCAGGTTGCGCGCCTGCTGGGCCGCAAGGCAGCCGATAGCATGCGTATCCTCTACGGAGGCAGCGTCAAGCCGGATAACGCGGCAGCGCTCGGCAATCAACCGGAGATCGACGGCGCGCTGGTTGGCGGGGCGAGTCTCGATCCCGTGTCCTTCGCGAAGATCGTCAACTACTGAGACGCGGGGCGAAAGGAATCCCATGTCCGAACTTGTCCGCATCATGAGCGTCACCGAGCTGCCCGCCGAAGGCGAAGCGCGGGAAGTTGACTGCGGCGAATACCAGCTTTGCGTGGCCCGGGTCGGGGGCGAGATCTCGGTGATGAACAACATCTGCCCCCACAACGGAGGCCCGCTCGGTGAGGGCATCATCGAGAACGGCAAGATTATCTGCCCGTGGCACGCCTGGGCCTTCGACGTAAAGACCGGTGTCGCCGAGCACGAGCCGCGCGCCCGCGTGCCGATCTACGAGACCAAGGTCGAGGGCAACGACGTGCTGGTGAAGCTCGACTAGGGCTCAATCCCGGTTAGGAAGCAGTGTTGTCAGCGTGTCGAGCCGCTCACCTCTTCTGATCCGTCTCAGTTGCCGATGCAAATGTCTTGTTGGATCGTCCGGCCCTCCTTCATCATCTTCCTCGGCCGCTTCCTTCAGCTTTTCCGCGATGGTGTAGTCGGTATTCGGCGCGACGAATAGCTGTATCTGCTGGAACGCGATTCCAAGAGCAAAATTCGTTGGATAAAACCCAAAGCGCTTTTTTCCGAGACGCTTTCTGCGCTTCCACCGATAGCGTTGGTACAGAAAGGCACAGGCGGCCAGAAGTACAGGAAGTCCCTGCAATTCAAGGAGCAAGGCGACAATTTTCATCAGATGTCCTCGTCGTTTTCGCTAAGTCTGCACGCAATTCCGCGGCGCACAGCGAATCGGCGCTGTGCAATCGCGAGGCTTTAAGGGCGGGACTTATGCGAAGGGTGGAGGACGCTGAAAGAGAGAAGCGCGATCGAGAAGCTGGTGCTGGATGGCGAGTGTCGCATCTGCTACCGGCCAAAGAGAACGGGGAATCTCCACCAGCCCGACGAAGAGAACCGGCAACAGAACAAAGGCCAGAGTGAGGTGGCCGTGACCTCCGCCGGCTATCAACAGCAGCAGAAGGCCAATCACCACTGTGATTGCTACTAGTAGAGCCTTCCATCTGCCCTGCTGGAAATAACGGTCCACGGTTCGCTCAGTATACTCTTGCACTCGCTGCCTCTCTGCTTCCTGCCTGCTCTGCTTCCTTGATACGCTTTTGACTGAAATGCCCGAAGATACTCCAGCCTCCACCAAGCCGCAGGACAGCACCGGCCTGTGGTGTCCCAACTGCGCGCACGTCGTGAATGATCCCCTGGTCTGCGGAGACTGCTCAGCGGTCATCTGCCGCATCTGCGGGACGCCGCTCGAATCTGCCGACGAGCTCGCCTTTGGCTAAGAAACCGCAGCCTACCCGGCGAAAAGCCGTTCCGCAGCCACAACGCCCGTCGCATTCCGCGCCGCCTCCCGTCGTCAGCGGACGGTGGCTCGTGTGGGCGCTGCTGGTCGCGCTCGGCGGAGCTGCCCTGTGCGCGTATGGGGCACTGTGCCTGCTCTTTTACCAGGGACAGTGGCAGTTCGTGCTGCATCCTTCGAGAGTGACCACGATGACGCCGGTTTCAAGGGGCGTGAAGTTCGACGACGTCGCTTTTGATTACACCGAGACGGGAAAGGCACGGCTGGACGGCTGGTGGATCCCGGCTGAGACCGACGCCCGCTGGAGCGCGAGCACGATTCTTTATCTCCATGGAGCATCGGGGTCGCTGTCGGACTGCGTCGACGATCTCGCGACACTGCACTCGCTCGGCATCAACGTCTTCGCCTTCGACTACCGCGGATATGGCCGCAGTTCGGGACCGACTCCCCGCGAGAAGCGCATGCGAGAAGATGCAGAAGCCGCCTGGAGCTACCTGACGGAGACGCGACACATAGCGGCGAAATCCATCGTCGTCTACGGAGCCGGAATCGGCGCGTCACTGGCGGCCGATCTCGCGGCTGAAGACTCTCCGGCCGGGGTGATTCTCGACGGGCCGAGCGAACCTGCGCTGCAGATCATCCGCAGCGACGCCCGTGCCCGCATCGTTCCCGGCTTTCTCATTACAGAGCGCTTCGATCCCGCAGAGACTCTGCGGACTCTCGCCGTACCTAAGCTTTTTCTGGATCGCAGCGGTAGGAAGCCCCGCACCGATGAGCTTTATAAGGCCGCGGCGCTTCCAAAAGAGTATTTCGAACTGCAGCCGGGCGCATACGAGCCGACACTGCGCCGTTTCCTTGACGAGGTCCTGCCGTAAATCTTGCCAGGATTCCGCGCTTCCCGTAGAAAATGCAAGGGAGAATCACATGTTCAGTTCGTTTGAGAGAATCAGGCCGCTGTCGGCCCTTATTGCCCGCCTCGTGCTGGGGGTCATTATGGTTGTACACGGCTCGGAAAAGATCTTTCACCGAGGCGCGCTTTACCAATTCACCCAGTTTGTGGGGCACCTTGGGCTTCCGGCGTGGCTGGGATACGTGGCCGCGTTTACGGAGTTCTTCGGCGGGGCACTGCTGATTCTGGGGCTGCTGGTGCATCTGGCGGCGCTGGGCATCGCCATCGATATGGCTATAGCTATCCTTAAGGTCCATCTGCATCATGGGCTTACCGGGCAGGGCGGCTATGAGTTTCCACTTGCCTGCTTCGCACTTGCGGTCGTGCTCATAGGCACCGGGCCGGGGTACATCGCGGCCCACGACTACGTCTTCCGGGGCCGATCCGCCCGGTGACAGCTTGAGTAAATGGCTTGAGTGCCGGGAGTGCGTCAAAGATGAGTGAAGTTCACTCACTTTTCATCTTCTCCGCCGCCCGGGCGCTTGACAACCCTCACCTCGGCTCGATAACTTAGCAGTCGTAGGGCGTAAGTGCTAAACGGACCGCCTGGGGCCTGTTCCGCGGTCATGCGCGCCGCCGAACTTCTAAGCCGATTGATTTTTTTACCAATACCCGCGGGCTAAACCCGCGCGAAGGAGAAGCAACGCAATGGCAACTGCAACCGTAGCGACCACCTTTACTCCGCTGCACGATCGCATCCTGCTTCGTCGTGTCGATGAGGGTGAGACCATCCGTGGCGGCATCATCATTCCCGACAGCGCCAAGGAGAAGCCGCAGGAAGGCGAAGTAATTTCCGTTGGCAAGGGCAAGTCGAACGACGAGGGCAAGGTATTTCCTCTCGACGTGAAGGCTGGCGACCGCGTGCTGTTCGGCAAGTACTCCGGCACCGAGATCAAGATCGACGGCGAAGAGTTCCTCATCATGCGCGAAGAGGAAGTCCTCGGCATCCTCAAGTCCAAGTGAACTAGCCGTTCAGGCAGGACCGCGCGTCCAGCGAGAACTGGCCGTTCAGGCAAACGGGCCTTCGGCCCAAAACCTTTTGATAAGCATTAGGAGAAACCAGAAATGGCAAAGCAAATTCTGCATGGAGAAGATTCCCGCCAGGCAATTCTGCGCGGCGTGAACACTCTCGCCGAAGCAGTGAAGGTGACCCTCGGCCCCAAGGGCCGCAATGTGGTCATTGAGAAGAAGTTTGGATCGCCCACGATCACCAAGGATGGCGTGACCGTGGCCAAGGAAATCGAGCTCAAGGATGCCCTCGAGAACATGGGCGCGCAGATGGTGCGTGAAGTGGCCTCGAAGACCTCCGATGTAGCCGGTGACGGCACCACCACCGCGACGGTTCTGGCCCAGGCCATCTACCGCGAGGGCGTGAAGACGGTTGCCGCCGGCGCGAATCCGATGGCGCTGAAGCGCGGCATCGACCAGGCGGTTGAAGCCATCGTCGGCAAGCGCGACGAGCAGGGCAACGTGGTTGGCGGCGCACTGTCGGAGTTCTCGAAGCCGGTTTCCGGCGAGATGATCGCGCAGGTGGGAACCATCTCCGCGAATAGCGACTCGACGATCGGCATCATCATCGCTGAGGCGATGAAGAAGGTCGGCAAGGATGGCGTGATCACCGTCGAAGAGTCAAAGACGCTGGAAACGCAGCTTGAGGTTGTCGAGGGCATGCAGTTCGACCGCGGCTACCTGAGCCCCTACTTCGTTACCGATCCGGACCGGATGGAAGCTTCGCTTGAGGATCCTTACATCCTGATCCACGAGAAGAAGATCAGCTCGATGAAGGACCTGCTGCCTCTGCTCGAGCAGGTTGCCCGCAGCGGTAAGCCGCTGGTGATCATCGCTGAGGACGTGGACGGTGAAGCGCTGGCAACCCTGGTGGTCAACAAGCTGCGCGGCACGCTGAATGTCGCTGCGGTCAAGGCTCCCGGCTTTGGCGATCGCCGCAAGGCCATGCTCGAAGACATCGCCAAGCTGACCGGCGGCAAGGCCATCACCGAGGACCTCGGCATCAAGCTCGAGAACGTCAAGATCGAGGACCTGGGCCGTGCCAAGCGCGTGACCATCGACAAGGACAACACGACGATTGTCGAAGGCCGCGGCGAGTCCAAGGCCATTGAGGGCCGCGTGAAGGAGATCCGCAGCCAGATCGAGAAGACCACCTCGGACTACGACCGCGAGAAGCTGCAGGAGCGGCTTGCCAAGCTGGTCGGTGGCGTGGCGGTCATCAAGGTGGGTGCGGCAACCGAGACCGAGATGAAGGAGAAGAAGGCTCGCGTCGAGGATGCCATGCACGCCACCCGTGCCGCGGTTGAGGAAGGCATCGTTCCGGGCGGTGGTGTGGCCCTGGTTCGCTGCACTCCGGCAGTGGATGCCCTGATCAAGAAGCTGGAAGGCGATGAGAAGATCGGCGCGCAGATCATCCGCCGCGCCATCGAGGAGCCGCTGCGCCAGATCGTCGGCAACGCCGGTGAAGAGGGTGCTGTGGTCGTGGGCAAGATCCATGAGCACAAGAGCGCCAGCTACGGCTACAACGCTGCCACGGGCGAGTACGAGGACCTGGTGAAGTCGGGCGTCATCGACCCCACCAAGGTCACCCGCACGGCGCTCCAGAACGCAGCGTCGATCGCCGGCCTGATGCTGACCACCGAAGCCATGGTCTCGGAGATCCCCGAGCCCAAGGCGGCGCCTGCTCCGGGCGGCCACGGCGGCGGCATGGGCGACATGTACTAGGACTCGCCGTCCAGACAACCGCGCCTTACGGCGCAAAAGAAAAGCCCCGCAGCAATGCGGGGCTTTTTGTTGCTGGAAAATATACTTAGCGCTACAGGTGGAGATGGCTAGACAACTAATCCCCACTTTCCGCGACTTTTCCCGCGCCGGTGAGTCTAATTGTCCATAAAACTTGTAGAGATTGCTGACATCGGCTGCATGTAGCAGCCACTCCTGCCCGAAAGAGTTTTTTGGCCGAAACGCAGACGGTTGACTGGCTGGCGCAAGCGAGCGCCAAACGAACCAGTCTTCACCTTGCGGGCGATGAGCTGTTGAATCTCGTCTGAGTATTCTTCAAGCTACAGGCTATGAAAAAAACAACAACGCAAGATCCGCAACCATAAGCCCTGGCCTACGAGAACCAGGGCTTTTTTTTCAGTAGCGGCGACGACGGCGCACGCTTGTCGACCTGGAGCCGGCGGTTTTCCTATCCTTCCCCAGCCAGGCATCTGGCTACGGGTCTTGAAGGCCGGATGTTATGATCGAATAAATGGACAAGAGAAGCCCCCTTTTCCTGCCCGTATCCATACTTCTACTTCTTGCCTGGCTTTCATATTGGCTCTTTACAACCCGGCATGCCCTGCTCGATGACGCACTGATACATCTTCACTACGCCGATATGTTACATCGGCATCATTTCATTACCTACGACGGCATTCATCACGGCTTTGGCACATCGAGTCTGCTGTACGTGGCGCTACTCGCCTTTCTGCGCGGATTCTTCACCAGCCCACTTGTTCCCAAAGCGGTTTCCGACCTCTCCTACCTTGTCCTGATAGGTCTTGTTGTCTCTCTGATTTTTAGACTGAACAAAAGTGTGCTCGCACAGCTACTGTTGGCGGAACTGACTGTGTGCCTGGTAAGTCCCATGGGAATCCGTTGGCTTACAGATGGAATGGAGACTAGCCTTACCTGTGTTTTTGTCGTACTTCTAGCCATTGTGGTCGCAAAAGTGAAGGAGCAGGGGATGGGGCGAGGGGGTGCGATCCTTCTTGTTTTATTCGGCGCGGCGCTCATTTTCCTGCGGATCGAATTGGCCCTTATCGTGGCTCTCTCCTGCCTGAGCATTCTCGTTGTCAAGGTTTCTCAGAGACAGAGCCCACTGCGCGCGGCGATTGAAGCGAGTCCGTTGGCTATCGGCACGGTTCTGGCGATGCTGGTTATCCGAATCATGATGGGCGACTTCTTGCCCGATACGGCTCTGGCAAAGAGCAGCCACCATATTTCAGTTCAACCGCTCACCGCTTCACTGCAGGTACTCGGGAGCTCACTGCTGCTGGGTATCGGAAGCGCGCTTTGCTGGGCGCAGTCAGTGTTTTTGGTCATGCGCAGGATCATCCGCAGCGGCCAGGATGTTCGTATCCGCCTGCTCACGTTGACGCTGGAGAACTGTGCCATTTTTATTGTGATTGGCTTGTCATGTCTGCGGGGACAGGCCATCCAGGGCGTGCGGTATGTGCTCTGGCCATTTCTCTTTGGAATCGTGGCAAACGCTCTGCGGATAGCCTCGGATCGTGCTGAAGAGGCCGCGACACCACGGATGGATCCGACTGAAAAAGGCCTGCTCGCAGCATTCCTTACCTTGTGCCTGATTCTGCTTCCCATCGACTGGCGGCTTGCCAGCCACGCGATGCGTGGGCGCTCGCTGACATTCGACGAGATGCGCTCCGCCCACCTGGGCCGGCTGTTCGATGACAAGACTATCGTTGCTTCCGATGTAGGATTTATTACCTACTTCAGCAACGGACGGACATGTGATCTGGCCGGATTAGTCAACGGCAAGGCTATGGCCTCGCTCACGTCGGATCAACGCATCGCATACTGTGCGCAGCAATCGCCGGCAATGCTCTTCCTTACATCGGGCCAGGTTCATCGTATGGAAAGCGCCATGAACCTGACAGACTGGACGGTGTGCGGAGTATTCGACTTCACCAATGTGCA
>Ga0335075_10000724_pt1 | contig 56065 bp, 52 predicted proteins | sample Lox_Sample_24_FD_206723 | JGI IMG/M metagenome (GOLD analysis project Ga0335075, IMG submission 206723) | Soil microbial communities from Loxahatchee National Wildlife Refuge, Florida, United States - Lox_Sample_2.4 | ecosystem: Environmental > Terrestrial > Soil > Wetlands | place: USA... | reverse complement strand
TCGGCATCAAAGACCCCGACGCCCTCATCAGCCTCCTCATGCTGACCCTCAGCGGCCACACCCCCGCCCTCCCAGGCCGAGCCTGACCCACACATTCAGCACAAGAGCCCGACTCGGCGATTTCGGGGGAGGCAGACCCGGGGGTCCTCGGGCGTACAGTCGTGAGGACCTGCGGGGAGGTGGGATGCGCGTCGACATCACCCTGCTGGGAGCCTTCGCGGTGGTCGTGGACGACCGGCCGGTGGCGGCCCAGGACTGGACCCGGCGGCACGCGGCGGCGCTGGTCAAGCTGCTCGCCCTGCGCCCGGGCCGGCGACTGCCGCGGGAGCAGGTGATCGACCTGCTGTGGCCGGACCTGCTGCTGGAGCAGGCGGCGCCGCGACTGCACAAGGCCGCGCACTACGCGCGCTCGGCGCTCGGCGTCCCGACCGCGGTGGTGCTGTCCGGCGACGTGGTGACGCTGCTCCCCGACGCGGACGTGTCGGTCGACGTCGAGCGCTTCGAGCGCGCGGTCTCCGCCCACCAGTCGGGCGCCGACCCGGCCGCAGCGGCCGCCGCCATCGAGGTGTACGCCGGCGACCTGCTGCCCGAGGACCTCTACGAGCAGTGGGCCGACGCCGAGCGCGAGCGGCTCCGGCTCTGCTACCTCTCCCTGCTCCGCTCGGCCGGTCGCTGGCGGGAGCTCCTGGCCGCGGACCCGCTCGACGAGGAGGCGCACCTGCGCCTCGTGCATCAGTACGTCGAGGACGGCGATCGTGGTCAGGCCCTGCGCCACCTCGACGCCATGGCGCAGCTGTGGCGCGACGAGCTCGGCGCGGAGCCCGCCGGTGCGGCGCGGAGACTCCGCGCCCAGGTCGAGGCGATGCCGGCGCTCGGCCCCGACCGGCTCGTGCCGAACCGGAGCGCGACCCGGGTGCCCCGGCCCGCGACACCGACCGTCGGCCGCGACGACGACATCGCGCGGGTCCTCGACCTGCTCGACCGGCACCGCCTGGTGACCCTGCTCGGCGTCGGCGGGGTCGGCAAGACCCGGCTCGCCGCGGAGGTCGCCCACCGCTTCAGCGAGTCGGCCCCGGAGCGCGCCTGCTACGTCGACCTCACCAAGGTGCGCGACGCCGACCTGGTGGCCGAGCTGATCGTGCGCGAGCTCGGCATCCGCGCCGGCGAGAACCAGAACGTCGCCCAGATGCTCGAGGAGGCGCTGCGGCGGCAGTCCCTGCTGCTGGTGCTGGACAACTTCGAGCACGTCGTCGACGCCGCGGAGCTGGTCGGGGAGATGGTCGGCTGGTCGCCCGACCTGCGCCTGCTCGTGACCAGTCGCGCACGCCTGAGGGTCGCCGGCGAGCGGGTGGTCGAGGTGCATCCCCTCCCCGTCGACCCCGAGCCCGGCTCGGCGGGTCTCCCCCGGGCCGTGGCCCTCTTCGAGCAGGCCGCGACCGCCGTCGACCCGCACTTCCGCCTGGAGCACCACCGCGCGGACGTCGAGGCGATCTGCCGCTCCGTGGACGGTCTCCCGCTCGCGATCGAGATCGCCGTCGGCCACCTCCGGACGCTGCCGCCGTCGCTGCTGCGACAGCGGCTCGCCGGCCGGCTGGGCTCGGCCGCGGCCGCGGGCCGGGACCTGCCGGACCGCCAGCAGACCATCCCGGCCACGATCGACTGGAGCCTGCAGCTGCTCGGGCCGCCGGAGCGCCGGCTGTTCGCCCGGCTGTCGGTCTTCCACGTTCCCGTGCCGCTCGAGGCCGTCGAGGCGATCTGGGACGACGGCGACGTGCTCGACCCGCTCGGGGTGCTGGTGGACCAGAGCCTCGTCCGGCGTACGACGGGCAACCGGCACGAGCCGCGCTTCGGGATGCTCGCCCTCGTCCGCGAGCACGCGGCCCGACTCCTCGACGACCCGGACGAGGACGTCGCGGCCGCGCACGCGGCGTACGTCGCGGACTTCGTCGAGGACCTCTTCGCCCGTCGCTGGACCGACACGGCCGGCACCTGGCTCGACGACGTCAGCGAGATGCTCGCCGAGGTGCGCTTCGCCCACGACTGGGCGTGGCAGCGCGGAGACCTCGTGCTCACCGCCCGGATCGTGGCGGCCCTGGGCGGCTACTGGTTCCTCGAAGGTCATCATGCCGAGGGGCAGCGCTGGGTGAGCGAGATGCTCGTCCGGGAGGGCGAGCTGGAGCCAGCGGCCGTGTCCCGGCTGCACCTGGCCGCGGGGCTGCTGGCGTTCCCCACCAGCCAGCCCGAGGCGCGCGCACACTGCGAGCGCGCGGTCGAGCTGTTCCGTGCCCTGGGCGAGACCCGGCTCCTGGCGTACACGCTCGCCGTCGACTCGGCGACGTACCTCGGCGAGCCCGACCGGTACGCCGCCGCGATGCGGATCAACGACGAGGCGCTCCAGCTCGCCCGCCGCGTCGGCGCGCCCGCCCTGATCGCCCAGGTGCTCAACGTCCGCGGCGAGCTGACCCGCGTCGCCGGCGAGGACGACCTCGCGCGGGCGGCGTACGACGAGGGCCTGCTGATCTCACGCGAGATCGAGGACGACAACTACGTCAGCGTGTTCCTCTCCAACCTCAGCTACCTGGCCGACCACCGCGGCGACTACGCCGAGGCGCTGCGGCTGACCCACGAGGCGCTGCGGATCTGCTGGTCGCTGGGCCGGCGCCTGATGGCGGCGTGGACGATCTCGCAGCTCGCCGGGCCCGAGCACGGGCTCGGCCGATCGGAGCGCGCGGCCGTCCTGGTCGGCGCGGCGGACGAGGCGCTGCGCGTGCTGGGCGCCCGCCGCCACCCCGGCGACCTCCCCGAGCACGAGCGTGTCGTGGATGGGGTCCGCTCGGCCTTGGGCGCCGCGCGGTTCGAGGACCTGCGGGCGCAGGGCGCGCGGATGTCCCTGGACGAGACCCTCGCCTATGTGCTGGCCGACGACTGAGGGGCCTCAGCCGTAGGTGTCGGCGGGCGTCGGGATCGGTCGTACCGACTCCGCGTCGAGGATCGCCTCGCTGCCCGGCTCGGCTCCCGTCCCGTCGCGCCAGGTGCCAGTGACGGCGACCCAGCTGTTCCGCGCGGGCCGGTCGGCGCCCTCGACGCGCACCCGGACCACGGCCGCGTCCGCGGCGCAGCACCCGATGACCATCCGGGTCGCGAACCACCGGCCGTCCTCGCCGTGGCTGACGAACCCCTCGACCTCGACGCTGCGACCGGCGAGGGTCGCGTTCTCGTCCAGGGCGCGCCAGAGCAGCTCCTCGACCTCGAGCGGTACGGCGCCGGGGGCGTCCGGCAGCGGCGCGAAGCTCGCGACGGGCGCCGCGGGCGGCGCCTCGTCGGCCCGCCGCTCGGCGAGGTAGGCGCCGAGGGGCTGCGGGCTGACCAGGAAGACCACGAGCGCGGGCAGCAGCAGGAGCCAGGTCGCCGCCGGCACCGGGTGCTCCTCGCGCTCGCCGCCCCCGACGATCGGCCGTACGGCGAGCAGCACCAGCACCACGCCGGTGACCAGCAGCGGCCAGCGCATCCAGCCGGTGACGAAGTGCAGGTAGGCGCCCTCCCAGGACAGCCGCACCAGCACCGCACCCAGGAACGCGAGGACCAGGCCCTGCGTCGTCGTCCTCACAGCAGCCACCAGCCGATCAGCGAGGCGGACAGCACCGCGGTCACGACGACCACCGGCACGAACCGGACGGCGAAGGCCTTCCCGAACTGGCCCGCCTCCATCGCCGCGAGCTTGACGTCCATCGCGGGGCCGACGACCAGGAAGGCCAGCTGCGCGGTGCTCGAGAAGGCGGTCAGGCTGGCCGCCACGAACGCGTCGGACTCCGAGCACAGGGCGACCACGAAGGCGAGGAGGGCGAGGGTGAGTACGCCGACGACCGCCTGCCCGGCGACCGTGTCGACCACGGACCGCGGGACGAAGGTGTTCACGGCCGCGGCGATCATGGCGCCGATCACCAGGAACCCGGAGGCGTGCAGGAAGTCGTGCCGCACAGTGGCGGTGAACCGCCCCGGACCGTGCAGGTGCGGCGGGTCCGGACGGCGGCGGAGCCGCATCCGGTCACCCCGGTTCAGGCAGAACCAGCCGACCGCGACGGCCGTGAGCAGTGAGGCGACGAAGCGGGCCACCACCATCTCGGGCTGACCCGGGAACGCGACGGCCGTCGAGACGAGGACCGCGGGGTTCACGGCGGGCGCGGCGAGCAGGAAGGTCAGGGCGACCGCGGGAGCGATGCCGCGGCGCATCAGGCTGCCCGCGACGGGGACCGCGGCGCACTCGCAGCCGGGGAGCCCGATCCCCGCCACGCCCGCCACGGGTACGGCGAGCACCGGGTTCTTCGGTACGACGCGCTGCAGCACGCGTTCGGACAGCAGCACCGAGATCGCCGCCGACAGGATGACCCCGCCCAGCAGGAACGGCGCCGACTGGACGACCACCGCGACGAAGATCGTGCACCAGGTGCCGAGCGCCTCGGAGTCGAGCGTGCTCGACAGCTTCCCCTGCGCGAGCAGGGCGAGCAGCAGGAGCACGCCCACGATCTCGGGTTGGCCGATCGCCCGACGGGCCGGGGACGGGGTCGGGGTGGGCGTGGTGGTCGGATCCGCGCTCGTCACGCGGATGATTATCACTCTCAATAAGGACGGAGGATGACACCGCCCCCGGCGCGCCGCCTACTGGGACGCGCGACACTCCGGGCAGAGGCCGAAGAGCTCCAGCGTGTGGTTGACGTCGACGTACCCGTGGTCCTCGGCCACCTTGGCCGCCCACCGCTCGACGGCCGGCCCGGTGATCTCGACCGTCCGGCCGCACTGCCGGCACACGAGGTGGTGGTGGTGCTGGCTGCTGCAGAGCCGGAACGCGCTCTCGCCGCCGTCGGCCTTGACCGTATCGACCTCGCCGGCCTCGACGAGGGCCTGCAGGGAGCGGTAGACGGTCGCCAGCCCCACGGACTCGCCCTGCTCGCGGAGAGCGGCGTGCAGCTCCTGCGCCGTGCGGAAGCCGTCGGTGGCACTGAGCTCGGCCATCAGGGCGCGCCGCTGGCGGGTGTTCCGCAGCGGAGCGGCGGGCGAGGTCGCGTCGGGCACGGGGCCACCCTACTCGGACGAAGATCGGGTGAACTTCCGCGCCGGCAGCCCCGGGCGAGGCGCCCGGGACCGCCGGTCGGGGACCCGTCAGCGGCGGGCGACCCGCAGCTTCCGTACGGCGCTGGCGGCCGCCGCGTGGTGCCGGTCCCCGGCGAACCGGACCCGGACGTCGTGCCGCCCGGCGCGCAGCCGGGGCAGCCGGACGACGACCCGCCCGTTGCGGAGGGCAGCGGTCCCGACCCTCTTCCCGTCGACGAGCACGCGGACCTTGCCGGTCGGCGTGCCCACGCCGGCCACCCGGACGACGGCCCGGCCCCGTGCGGGAGCCTGGACGCGCGGCTTCGCGAGCCGCAGCGCGACCCGCGCCCGCGCCTTGGCGACGGTGACGCGGGCAGGCGCCGACGAGGACGCGGCCTGCGCGGAGGCGTCCGCGGGGACGAATCGGGCGACCACCTGGTGCGCACCGGGCGCCAGGCGGGCCGGCAGCGCGACGCTCGCGCGGCCCCGACCGTCGAGGGCGTGCGTCCCGAGGTCCCGGCCGCCGGCGGAGACCGACACCCGGCCGGCACCGGCGCCGGACGCGGTCGAGACGGCGACGTCGGCCCGCCCGGGGGCGGCGCCGTACCGCTGGCTCGTCCTGGTGAGCCGCACGGTCGTGGTCGTCGCAGCCGCGGCCGCCGGGCCGACGGTCAGGACGATCGGCGCGGACTCGGCGAGGACCGCGTGGTCGCCGTCGAACAGGCGGACGACGACCTCGGCACCCTGCAGGTCGGCCGTGATCGGCAGCGTGGCGTCGGCGGCGCGGGTGCCGTCGATCCAGGTGTAGAACTCCTCACCGGGCTTGCGGACGTACCAGTGGTAGTGGTCGTCGGCCGTCTGCGGGCTCTGGGCCGAGGTGAGGACCGCCGTCTGCCCGATCTGGTACGCCGCCCGGTCGGCCTGCGCCGTGAGCACGGTCGTGGGCTCCAGCGTGTCGACCGCGAGGGTGATCGGCTCGGACTCGGCCACCACCTCGTGGTCGTGCCCGTAGAGCTTGGCGACGACCTGGGCGCCGTCCCAGACGGTCGAGGTCGGCAGCTTCAGCTCGCGGGTCCCCGAGCGGTTGCTGACGACGTACTCCGTCTGTCCGGCGCCCTTGATGAACCAGTGGTAGTGGTCGAGGTCCGTGGCCGCGTCCGGGGTCGCGGTGAGGGTGATGCCCTGGCCGTAGAGGTACTCGGCGTTCGGCCGGTTGGCGGCGACGTCGAGTCCCAGGCCGGGCGCGACCACGGGGTCGCCGACCCGGACGTGGTACGTCGCCGCGTCGCCGCTCAGCGTGCCGCCCGTCGCGGTGGTGGCCGTGGGCGTGACGGTGAAGGTGTACTCGCCGAGCGCCGAGAAGGACCACTCCGTGTGGACGTGGGCGTTGCGGCTGATCGGGATGGTGTCCGGGCCGGCGTCGCGGGTGTCGACGTAGTGGTTGATCGGCGAGCCGAAGGCGTTCGACTGGTAGGCGTGCACCTGCCCCGGGCCCTCCACCGCGACGCTCAGCCGGACGGCGTCGGCTGCGGTCGAGACCTCGGTGCCGGCGGGCAGGGAGCCCATCAGGCGCTCGGTGCTCCACCCCGGCCAGGGCAGGTCGGGGTTCTGGCTGAACGGGAGCAGGTAGACCGTGTCCCCCGGCGCGCCGAGGAACGAGTACGCCGGGAGGTCCGGCACGGCGGTGGCGGCGAGGTCCTCGTCGACGGCGATGGTGACCGTGCTCGGGTCGCGGAAGACCTTCTGGGCGCCGGTGTCGTCGCCGACGGCGAGCCGCAGCCGGCCGGCGGCCGGGTCGTACGTCACGTCGAAGAGGTCGATGTGGCCCTGGGTCAGTACGACCTCGCGGTCGGCCGCCGAGGCGGCCGGGCCGGTGGCCGCGAGCACCGCGGCCACCCCGACCGCGCTGGCCAGGGAGGTGATGAGCAGACGCTTCACGGATGTCCTTTCTCGGGAGAGGTGCCCACCTCACCATTTTTGAGAATGATTTTCAATCTCATGAAGCCGTGCGGACGAGATGCGTCAGCGCCCCGTGCCGGGGCGCGAGCAGCCAGGCGGCCAGGAAGGCGCCGGTGAGGACGAGGACGACGGTCGCGCCGACGGGGAGGTCCCAGGACCAGGAGAGGTAGAGCCCGATCAGCGCGGCGAGGCTGCCGATGACCGGCGCCAGGCCCATCATCACGGCGAGCCGGTCGGTGAGCAGCCGCGCGGTGGCCGCCGGGGCGACGAGCAGCGCCAGGACCAGGACGTTGCCGATGGTCTGCACGGAGATGACGACGGCGAGGGTCACCAGCACGTAGAGCGTCAGGTCGTACCAGAAGACGCGCAGGCCGAGCGCGCGCGCCGACTCGCGGTCGAGGGTGACGGCGACGAGCTGCGGGTGCAGCGCCAGGACGACGGCCAGCACGCCGAGCCCGGCGACGGCGACGACCACCAGGTCCCGGTCGGGGATGCCGGCGATGGAGCCGAAGAGGAACTGCTCGAGCGACCCGGCGTACCCGGGCGCGCGGGAGATGATCACGACACCCAGCGCGAACGCTCCGACGAAGAAGATCCCGATGACGGAGTCCTCCCGCAGCCGCCGCGTCTGGGAGAACACGGCGATGAGCACGGCCGTCACGACGCCGGCCACGGTCCCGCCGACGATCAGGTTGCCCGACACGACGAAGGCCACGGCGAGGCCCGGGAAGACGGCGTGCGCGACGGCGTCGCCGATGAACGCCATGCCGCGCAGGACGACATAGCAGCCCACCACCCCGCAGACGATCGACGACATGACGGCGACGGCCAGCGCCTTGGGCAGGAACCGCAGGTCGGGGTTGAGCAGGTCGGCGAGGAAGTCCTGGATCGGCATCAGGCCGCCCCCAGGACCCGCATCAGGGGACTGCCCTCGGCCACGCCGAAGGTGCGGGTCCACAGTGCCGGGTCGCGCAGCTCGGACGCCGGTCCGGCGGCGACGACGCGCCGGTTGAGCAGCGCCACCCGGTCGCAGGAGTAGAGCGCGGAGACGATGTCGTGGGTGGTCATCAGCACCGCCCGGTCCTGGCGCGCCAGGCCGGTGAACAGCTCGAGGAGGATGTCCTGGGTCGGGATGTCGAGACCCGTGAACGGCTCGTCGAGCAGGAGCACGCTCGGGTCGAGCACGAGCGCCCGGGCGACGAGCACCCGCTGCCGCTGCCCGCCGGAGAGCTCGCCGACCGGGCGGGCGCGCAGGTCGGTCATCCGGACCAGGTCGAGCGCGCGGCCGACGGCCCGCCAGGCGTCGACCCCGGGCCGGCGCAGCAGGCCGTGACGGGCGACCAGGCCGGTCATCACCACCTGCTCGACCGAGATCGGGAAGTCCCAGGCGAACTCGGTGCGCTGCGGCACGTAGCCGATCCCCGCCCGCCGCGGCCGGACGACGTGCCCGTCGACGCGGACCGTCCCGGCGCGCGGTCGCAGCAGGCCGAGCACGCTCCGCACCAGGGTCGTCTTGCCGGCGCCGTTGGGCCCGATCAGGCCGACGAGCTCGCCCCGCTCGACGTCCAGGTCGACGCCGTCGAGCACCGGGCGGCCGCCGAGGTCGACGTGCAGACCGTGGATCGCGAGCGCGACCGGACGGGCGCTCACCGCTCCCCCGGCTCGGCCAACGCACGCCGGCGCACCGAGCGGCCGCGGACCACGACCAGCGCGCCGGCCAGGACCAGCCCGCCGGCGACCCCGGCCAGCGCGACCGGCATCGCCCAGCCCTCGTCCTCGCTCGCCGCGACGTCGTCGGTGCCCGTGGGCGTGGCGGCGGCCGAGGTCGGGGCAGCCGCCGCCGGGACGGCGTCGTACGCCTGCTCGGCCGGTACGTCGTCGCCGACCGCCAGCCGGATGGTGCCGGTGGCGGACGCCGTCGTGCCGTCGACCAGGTCCGCGCGGGCCTCCACCGTCACGAGGTAGACGCCGGGTCGGGTGAAGACCCAGTTGGCGTGGGTGTGGGTGTTGACGTCGACCCACAGCGGCTGCGCCTCGGCGACGGTCGAGTCCCAGAGCACGTCGGGCTCGCCGAAGCCGCCGTCCTGGAGGTAGACCACCAGCTCGCCCGGCCCCTCGGCGGCCACGAGGCTGAGGGTCACGCCCCGGTCGACGGTCTCCATGACGCGCGGGTCCTGGGTGTTCCAGCCGATCCAGACCACTTCCTGGTCCTGGGTCTGCGGGACGACGTACACCTCCTGGCCGGGCGCGGCGCCCAGGAAGGAGTACGCCGGGTCGTCCGGCACCTGCTGGACCGCCGCGTCGTGGACCCGCAGCACCGTGCGGTCGAGGTCGCGCCAGACCGAGCCGGCGGTCGCGGTGTCGTCGTGCACCATCAGCGACCACGCGCCGTCCTCGTCGTACCTCGGCCCGAGGTCGACGTGGCCGGTCCCGAGCTCGGTGCGCTCGGTGGCGACCTGCTGGTCCTCCTCGATCCGCTGGTCGAGGTCGGTGGCGGAGGCGGGCGCGGGCAGGGCCAGCAGGAGCGCGGCGGTGACGGCGGCGCCGGTGATGCGTCTCATGTGTCGGTTCCTCAGGTCGTCAGGCAGTCGTGGAGCGAGTCGGCGTTGAAGGTCATCAGCTCGACGTAGGTGCGCACGGCGTCGTCGAAGACGTCGCCGTAGATGGCGCAGACCTCGACGCCCTCCTCGTCGGCGACCTGGGTCAGGGTCGAGGAGCGCGTGCGGAGGTTGGGTTCGAGGAACACCGCGGGCACCTCGAGCGAGCGGATGGTCTCGGTGAGCTTGCGCCGGTCGGCCAGGGACGGCTCGACGGCCGGGTTCGGGGAGACGAACCCCGCGACCTGGAGGTCGTAGGCCTTCGCGAGGTAGGCGAAGGCGTCGTGGGTCGTGATCAGGTGGCGGCGCCCCTCGGGGATCGCCGCCAGCCGTGCGCGGACCCGGTCGTCGAGGTCCTGCAGCTCGGCCAGGTAGCGCTCCGCGCGCTCGCGGTAGTCGAGGGCGTGCTCGGGGTCGGCGTCGACGAGGGTGTCGCGGATCAGCTCGACGTACGCCATCGCGTTGCCGACGTCCTGCCACAGGTGGGGGTCGATCTCCCCGTGGACGTGCTTGCCCAGGACCGCCTGGGGCAGCTGGTGGATCGGCGTGCCGGGGCGGCCCAGGAACCCGAGGCGCCGGTCGTTCGGCACCTCGGCGAGAGCCTTCGCGGGGACGTCGATCACGACGTCCTCCGCCGCGAGCGCGCGCTGGGCGTGCTCGCCGCCGCCCTCCGGGTCGTGGAGCAGGCCGACGGTGCCGGCGTCGAGGTCGACGGTGATGTCGGCGTGTCCCTCGTCGAGGACCTCGCGGTCGGCTCCGGCGACCTGGGCCGCGGGGACGCCGACCGCGAAGGTGAAGGTGGCCTCGCCCATCGGCACCGACGCCGACTCGCCGTCGGCCTGCAGCCGCGCGGCCATGGTGAGCGTGTAGACGCCCGGCTCGCTGAACGCCCAGGACATGTGGGTGTGCGCGTCGACGGGCAGCACGGCCGTGTCGTCGCGGTAGCCGGTCGCGGCGTCGAAGCCGTCGGTGCTGTCGACGTAGATCTCGGGGTCGCCGAAGGAGCCGGTGAGGTAGCCGTGCAGGTCGCCCGGGCCGGTCATCGCCGTCGCGCTGAGCAGTACGTCGGAGGCGCGGTCCGCGCCGTACTGCTCGCCGTCGCCGCGCGCCCGCAGGCCGAGCCAGATCGTGTCGAGGTTGACGTTCTCGACGAGCGGGATGACCTCGGCGGCGTACTTCACGGCGTCCTCGGCGAGCGAGATGTTCACGGCGTCGTCGGGGAGGTTGGCGTCGAGCGCCTTGATGATGCCGTGCTGCTCCAGCAGCATGTAGTTGCTGAACGCGACGTCGGCGTAGACCACGTCGCGCACCCGCCTCAGCGTCGGCTCGTAGCTGTGCGGATCGGCCCCGTCGGGCACCAGGGAGGTGACGTTGACGTGCGGGCCGCCGACGTTCTCGACGAGGTCGCGCAGCAGGCCGGTCGTGGTGATCACCTGGAGCCGGTCGTCGCCCTCCGACAGCCCGGCCGGGCTCGCGCACCCCGCGACGGACAGGGCGAGCGCGACGACGACCGGGGCCGCCCTACGCACGGCGGCGGGACCGCATCAGCACCGTCGACCCGGCCAGGACCAGCAGGCCACCCAGCGCGAGCAGCGGTACGGCGTGCCGGGGCGCACCCGTGTTCGGAAGCACGCAGTCCGCGCTCGCCGCCGGTTCGGCCGGCTCGCGCGGTGCGGCCGTGGCGAGCCCCGGGGCGACCCGCGGCAGCACCCGGGCGGCTCCGTCCCCACCCACGGTGAACGCGAGCGTGGCGGTGTCGGAGACCGAGGCGCCGGAGGTCAGCGTCGCGGACTGCGTGATGGTGACGGCGTACGTGCCCGGGGCGGTGAAGACCCAGTTGCCGTGGGCGTGCACGTTGACCGGCACGTCGAAGGACGACGGGAAGCCGGGGGCGGTGCCGAACTTCCGCTCGCCGATGCCGCCGAAGGAGTCGGTGAGGTAGACGGCCAGCTTCCCGGGACCGGACACCTCGTCGAGCGTGAAGCGGACCGAGCCCGCGACCTGCGAGCGGACGGACTCGTCCTGGGTGTTCCAGCCCAGCCACGGCACGCCCGGCACCTGGGTCTGCGGCATCATCCAGACGGTGTCGCCCTCGTCGCCCATGAAGGAGTACGACGAGCCTGCCGGCACCTGCTGCTCCGCGGTCTTCCCGAGGACCAGGCGCACGCTCGCGGGGTCGACCCAGGCGGGCGGCTGGCTGCGGTCGTCCTTGACCTTCGCCACGAGCGCGCCGTCGACGACGTGGGAGCCGAAGTCGAGGTGGCCGTCGGTCACGGGCTCGGCGGCCGTCGCGGGCGCCGGGGCCTGCGGGACCGGCGTGGTCCCGCCGGGCGGGCTCGGCGCCGGGGTGCACTCGGGCGCGCGGCGCAGCGGCGTACCGTCCGCGCCGCTGAGGCCCGGGCTGGCTGCCGCCGGGGCGGGCTCGCCCCCGTTCCCCGCGTCGGGCTCGTTCTCCGACTCGGCGGGCTTCGGGTCGCGCTCGTTGGCGGCGGCGGTCACGACGACGGGTGCCCAGCCCTGGACGGCGCCGCTCGCGTCGTAGACCGCGATCCGGTGCCGACCCGCGGCGATCCGGCCGGGGAGCGTGACCGTCGCGAGCTGACGGGTCGCCGTCACCTGCGACCAGCCCAGCTGCCGGGGCGTCGAGTAGGTGACCGGCATCAGCCAGGAGCCGGGCTGCTGGTTCGGCACCCGGACGCTGACGGTGGCCCCTGCCGTCGTACGACGGGGCTCGACGGTGACGCCGCGCCGGGGTGTCACCGCGACGTCGGCGTCGGTTAGCAGCCGGCCGGACGCCAGCGGCGAGGTCGGCTTCGGATCGGCTCCGGCGCACGGCCCGACCTGGACCAGCAGCGTCGCGGTGCTGGTGGCCCGGTGTCCCGACGTCAGCGTCGCGGCATGGGTGGTGGTGATCCGGTAGGTGCCCGGCCGGGTGAAGGACCAGTTCCCGTGCCCGTGCACGTTGGCGGGGATCCGGAGCGAGCGGGGCCAGCCGTCGGCGGTGCCGAACACGCGGGTCAGCGCGCCGAAGGAGCCGGTCTGGTAGACGAACACGTCACCGGGACCGTCCACCGCGTCGAGCGTCCAGGTCGTCGGGCCGTCGATGGAGCGGACGGCCGTCGGGTGCTGGGTGTTCCAGCCCAGCCACGGGACGTCGTCCTGCTGGGTCTGCCCGATGGTCCACACCGAGGCGCCGGGACGGCCGAGGAAGCGGTACGCGTCGCCCTCCGGGACGCTCGTCCGGGCGGTGTCGCCGAGCTGGAAGAGCACCGCGGACGGGTCGCGCCAGGTGGCGGGCGAGGTCTGGTCGTCCTTCACCCGCGAGCGGAGCGTGCTCCCGTCCACCTGCACCCCGAAGTCGAAGTGCCCGGCCGCGGCGGTGATCGCCCCGGCGGCCAGGCCCGGGATGGCGCAGCGGTCCGCCGCGGGAGTCGGGGTCGTCTCGAGGACCGGCGCCTGCGCGGGGGCCGGAGTGGGCGTCGGAGTGGGCGTCGGAGTGGGCGTCGGAGTAGGCGTCGGGACCGGGGCGGGTGTCGGCGTCGGCGCCGGCGGCTCGCTGACCTCCAGCCGGTACGACGCGGTCGGCCCCTCGGTCGACGTCCCGTCGGGCGCCGTGAGGGTCGGGGTCGCGGCGAGCGTGTAGGTCCCGGGCCGGTCGACGATCCAGGTGGGGGTGGCGACCGAGCCGGCGGGCAGCTCGATCGTCGCCGGACCGGGGTCGGCGCTGTCCAGGTGCACCTCGACGGCGGCCCCCTCGCCGTGGTCGGTCAACGCCAGCACCCGCCCCGGCCCGGTGGCGCTGAGGTGGAGCGCGGCCGCCGTGCCGTCCTCCGACGCAGGCGCGCCCCAGCCCAGGCTGGGCAGCCCGGGCGTGGACGTGCCCGGCAGCTCGTAAACCGTGGCGCCGGGGGTCAGGAGGCCGTCGTACCGAAGTGGCACCGACGACGGCAGCGTCAGCGCCGCCCGCCCCCCGTCCGCGTGGAGTACGACGTCGGCGGGGTCCCAGACCTGCTCCCCCTGGCGCACCTGCAGGACGGGCGATCCGTCCTCGAGCGTCAGGTCGAAGGCCGTGACCGGACCGGGGCCGGGTCCCGCACCCGTCGTACCGGCGGCCGCGCCCGGGGCGGTGAGCGCGACCCCGAGGAGGGCGACGGCCAGCGGGGCGGCGAGAGCGGGACGGAACCTCATGCGGACGGACCTCCGGTCGGGAACGAGAGCCCTCGCACCCTATACTGAAAATGAGAACCATTCCTAACGAGCCGGCTCGTGACAGGCTAAAGACCATTCGGATTCCACAACGAACCATTTAGTTCGTAGACTGGATCCATGACCTCGTCAGCCCTCCCCACCACCAGCACGTCCGACCCCGCCGGGCCGCTCGCCGGGCGCCGCGAGTGGGCGGCTCTCGCCGTCCTGGTGCTCGTCGTGCTGCTGCTGGCGATCGACGGCACGGTCCTCTACCTCGCGGTCCCGTCCCTCACCGCGGATCTCGCGCCGTCGGCGACCCAGATCCTGTGGATCGGCGACATCTACGCCTTCGTGCTCGCGGGCCTGCTGATCACCATGGGCAACCTCGCCGACCGGGTCGGCCGCAAGCGGCTGCTGCTCATCGGCACCTTCGGGTTCGGCGCGGCCTCCCTCCTGGCGGCGTTCGCGCCCTCGGCCGAGATGCTGATCCTCGCCCGCGCCCTGCTCGGCCTCGCCGGGGCGACGCTGATGCCGTCGACCCTGTCGATCGTGCGCGCGATGTTCGTCGACCGTGCGCAGCGCGCCCGGGCGATCGCCCTGTGGTCGGTCGGGGCGACCGCGGGTGCCGCACTCGGACCGCTCGTCGGAGGGCTGCTCCTGGAGAGCTTCTGGTGGGGCTCGGTCTTCCTGATCAACCTGCCGGTGATGGCCCTGGCGCTGGTCGCCGGGTGGCTGTTGCTGCCGGAGTCGAAGGGGGAGGCGTCCCCGACGATCGACTGGACGTCGTCGGCGCTGTCCATCCTCGCGATCGTCCCGCTCGTGTTCGCCATCAAGCACGTCATCTCCGACGGCGTCGACGAGCTCACCGTCGGCGCGCTGCTGCTCGGCCTCGTGGCGGGGTGGCTCTTCGTGCGTCGCCAGACCCGGCTCGCCGTACCGCTGCTGGACGTCAGCCTCTTCCGGCTGCCCGCGTTCTCCGGCGCCCTGGCCGCCAACGTCCTGGCGCTCTTCGGGTTCCTCGGGCTCCTCTTCTTCTTCTCCCAGTACCTCCAGCTGGTGCGCGGCTACGGCCCGCTCCGGGCCGGCCTGGCGGAGATGCCCGCCACGATCGCCTCCGTCGTCGTGGTGGCCCTGGTCGGGCTGCTCCTCGCGAGGCTGGGCGCCGGCCGGGCCATCGGCCTCGGCCTGGGGGTGGCGGCCGCGGGCCTGGCGGTGATGGCCGGCACCACCCACTGGGAGTCCTACTGGGGCCTCGGCATCGGCCTCGCGATCATCGGGCTCGGCGTGGGCGTGGCCATGACGCTGTCGGTCGACGCCGTCGTCGGGGCCGTCCCGGCTCGGCGCGCCGGTGCCGCCTCGGCGGTCTCGGAGACGGCGTACGAGCTCGGCGGCGCCCTCGGCATCGCGATCCTGGGCTCGCTCAACGGCCTGCTGTACCGGCGCGCCCTCGAGCTGCCCGAGGGGGCGAGCGCCGCGGACGCCGCGCTCGCCGAGGACTCGCTGGCCGCGACGGCGTACGGCGCGGAGGCCGAGGAGGTGCTCGCCGCCGCGCAGGCGGCGTTCGCGGAGGCGATGCAGTCGACCGCGGCGGTGGCGGCCGTCATCCTCCTCGCCGCGGCTGTCGTAGCGTGGCGCCTCATCCCCTCGCTCCCCCTGACGAAGGAGTCGGCGCGTGTCGAGCACTGATCGATCGGGCGAGCGCGTCCGCGACGCGGAGCGGACCCGGCGCGCCGTACTGGAGGCAGCGCACCGCCTCGTGACGACCCGCGGCGCCGGGGTCAGCATGGCCGACGTCGCCGAGGCGGCCGGCGTCACGAAGGGCGGCCTGACCCACCACTTCAAGTCCCGCGACGAGCTCCTCGCCGCCCTCGTGGCCCACGTCGTCGAGCGCAGCTGGGAGGAGCTGATGGCGCACGTCGACATCACCGAGAACGGTCCCGGGAAGTTCGCCCGCGCGTACGTGCGGGCGCTCACCGGCGGCAGCGCCGCCGCCGCGGACGTGTACAGCACGACCGGCCTCATCGCCCACCTCGGCGCGGAGGTGGGCCTCGAGCACCTCGAGTCGCTGGCCCCCGACGACTCCCAGCGCCTGAACGCCGCCTTCGAGGCCGACGGCCTCCCGCTCCCCGTCGCCTGGGTGGTCCGGTACGCCGCCGAGGGGCTGGCCCTCAGCCTGGGAACGAACTACCTCACCGAGACCCAGCTCGACGTCGCCCGCGAGGAGCTCCTGGCCCTCACCCGTCTCGACTGACCGGAGGACGAATCAGCCGGAGACCTCGATGACCTCGGGATCGCGGCGGTAGGCGACGATGCTGCACGCCACTGCGGCGAGACCGAGCGCGACCCCTCCCGAGGCGGAGCCGACGGCCAAGGCGAATCGCTCCTCTCCCGCCTCGCGACACAGAGCCGCGGCCTGTGCGCCGTCGGGCATGGCCTCACCCTGCGGATCGGCGTCGGCCTCGTTCACGACGAGGTCCCACGGCGCGAGGCAGGTGTAGTCACCGCGACTGGTCTCCGCGATCGTCGGGGCGTCGTACGACAGCCACATGGCAGTGCAGATCAGGACGACGCCGGCGGCGACCAGGACCGTCACCATCCTCCGCAACCTCGACGGCCCCCGCTCCCGATCCTCCACAGCACCGGAGCCTGGCACGACCGGCCGGTCACCGCTGCCCACTTCGGCAGCCGACCGTCGTGGGACGCTGCGTCGGTCGGCCGCCGAGTCGAGGTCGGGGTCAGCCCGCCACCACGCCCAGCCCGTCGAGACGCACCTGTCGCCCGCCGGCCACGACGATCCGCAGCTTGCCGCTGAAGGGCTTGGCCAGCGTGGCGACCGGGACCAGCCGAGGGGTCCGGGAGGTCGGCAGCGTGACGGTACGCAGGCGACGCTTGCCGGCGAGGACGGTGACCTTGCCGCTCCCCTTCCCGGGCCCGGCCACGAGGATCAGGCTCCGGGCGCCCCGGACCTTGACGCTCACCGACGCGCCCCTCCTGGACGCCCGCAGGAAGGAGCCGCCGTACGCCGATGCGGAGCGGACGCGCTTCCAACCCCGAGCCTTGCGCAGCGCCCGGTCGTCGAGAGGGACCGTCCAGGTCCGGGCGGCGGGGGTGGCGTCGGCATTGCCGGCCGCGTCGACCCCCGTCGCCGTCACCCGGTGCGTGCCGGGCCGAAGCCGTGCGAGCGCGAGCGAGGCGCCGCACGGCACGCTCGCGCCGTCGAGGGTGCAGGCCACCCGCTCGGCGTCCGCGGCGTGGATGCCGAGGGTGATCGACGAGCGCAGGTCGACCGAGCCCTCGGCCGGGCCGGAGGTGAACCGCGTCTGCGGCGCGGTCGTGTCGACGACCCACTCGTGCACCGCCGGCACCTGCGTCACGTTGCCCGAGCCGTCGGTGGCCCGGACCTCGAAGCGGTGCCGGCCGTCGGCGAGCCCGACGTACGACGTGGGCGAGGTGCACACCGTCCAGGCGCCGCCGTCGAGGCGGCAGGAGTACGACGCGGCGCCGGGTGCCGCGAACGTGAGGGTCGCCCGGTCGCGGACGTGCTTGCCGGTGAGGGTGATGACCGGCACGGTGCTGTCGCTGACCCACTCGTGCACGACCGGCACGGCCTCGGTGTTGCCGAGGTCGTCGACCGAGCGGACCTCGAAGCGGTGCTGTCCGTCGGCGAGCCCGACGTACGTCGCCGGCGAGGTGCACGGGCCCCAGCTGCCGCCGTCGAGCCGGCACTCCGACAGCGCGGCGCCGGGAGCCGTGAACGCGATCGAGGCGGTGTCGCGGACGTGGGTCGTGGTCCCGATCGTCGTGACCGGGGCCGTGGTGTCGACGGTCCAGGTGTGCTCGACCGGGAACAGGTCCAGCCAGGTACCGACCTTCGCGCGAGCCCGCAGGGTGTGCTGCCCGTCGGCGAGACCGGCCAGGTCGACCACGACGTTCCTGCCCGACGCGCACCCGGACCACGCCGCGCCGTCGAGCGAGCAGTCGAAGGCGTTCCCGGCGCCCGTGCGCAGGTTGAACCGCGCCGTGCTCGACGCGACGCGGGCCGCGGGACCCGAGATGACCTCGGTGTCGACGACCGTGACCTCGTGGCTCTGGAAGGCGCTGGTGTTGCCCGACGCGTCGACCGCTCGCACGCTGAAGCGGTGCGAGCCCTCGTCCCAGGGCACGACCTTCGGCGAGGAGCAGGCCATGAACGACAGGCTCTCGTAGGCGCACTCCAGGTCGCCGTGGTCGGCGGCCCAGGCGTAGGTCCAGGTGCCCGGGGCGCTGGTGTCGCGGACCTGGGTGAAGGACGTCAGCGTGGGCGAGCGTACGTCGCTGAAGTTGGCGGTCACCGTCTTCTCGACGCTGCCGAACGCCCCCGAGTGCACGGCGCACTCGAAGGTCTCGCCGACCTTCCGCACGTCGTCGCACCCGTCCCAGTTGGTCACGACCCACTCCCCGGCGGGCTCGGGAGCGGGGACGGCGCGCAGCCAGATCCAGGCCTCGAAGGGCTCCTCGTTGCGGATCCGGCCGCAGTCCTGGACGACGCGGTCGTCCAGGTTGGCGGTCCGGTCGCAGCTGGTCCAGCCGCCGTCCTCGATGGAGCCCTCGACGACCTGCACCGTGCCGGCGCCGCGGATCTTCAGGGTCAGGCCGACCTGGCCGGCGCTCGCGGGGGGCGCGGTCACGGCCAGGCCGGAGAGCAGGAGTGTTGTCCCGGCGGCGAGTGCGAGCACACGGCGCCAGGCGCGATGGGGGCGATGGGGGTGGGGCACGGTCGTTCCTTCGTGGGAGGGATGCCCGCCGTCCCGGCGGGCATCCCCAGTCCCTCACCCCGCCCTTGCAGCCTCCTTGGCGCGACCTTGCGGGTCCCTTTCTTAGCCTTGCGCGGCCAACCCCTGATCAGGTTCATCGAGTCCGGAGGCGCGGGTTGCTGCACGAGCGGTCACATGACGGCCTGCCAACGATCAGTGCATCAGGAGCCGCCACCCGGCACGACGGTCTCGGAGTTACCGTCGCACCGCACCATCATCAACTCACCCGTCATGACGATGCGCACCAACCTCGCGACATTCGAGGGGTCGTACTGATGCGCGACCGGCTCCCGGGCCATCAGCCAGCACGGTGGAGCCGGCTGATGGCCCGGTCATGCTGCACTGCCGTTCCAGACGAAGAGCGGCATTCCCTTCGGGGCTTCAGGCCCGTCGTCGGAGTCAGTCTCGCGGAGGTGTTCCACCCACCCGGGCTGCTGGCGCCAGAATGCCTCGGCACTCTCGTTCTTAGCCAACGCGATGACGGGCGGGCCATAGGCCGCAACCAGCAGGTGCACTGCCTCGGTCCCGAGGCCGGACCCGCGGGCGGTGTCGCGCACCTCGATGAGGTCGATCTCCGTGACGCCGCCCTCGGGCCGATCCCAGGTCGGGTACGCCAGCCCGGTCAGGGCCTCCAGCTTGATCTGCGCCCGCGCCACCTCGACCCCGAACTCGTCAGTGAACGAGGCGAACGCAACCTGACCATGACATTGCCCGGTCCACCACCCCACCCTGAAGCCGGGAAGGTCCAGGTAGGGCTTCGATACGCACGCGTGCTCTGACTCGAGGGCCTTGACGAAGGTCAACGTTAACGTCACCCTCAGATGCTCCCAACACGCCCAGAACCACGACACAGGGCCTGCCCGCCGCGCGCCACCGACCCCACGGCAGCACGGGCCAGACTGGCCCGCAGGCCGGTTCCTCGCCGAGCAGCACGACGTCAACGCCAGCGACGTGCTCGACGGGCAGCACCTACCTGCGGACGCATGGGCGACTCGAAACGCTGCCGATGCGACCTGCCCTTGAGGCAGGCACCGGCCCTTGGGTTGAGTACGCCACGGGTCGCCTACTTGACTGGCGGGCGCATCTCGGAGCACTCGTGCCGCGCTGAGTACGGCAAGGGGCGTCCAGGACCCAGACGCAGTGATTGGCACGGCAGCCCGGGACCGCCTCTCGCGGTTGGTTCAATCTCCTGGTGTCGAGCGAACAAGAACACGCGTCACCCGACCACCTCGAAGTCACCGTTGACGGCATGACCTTCTCCGTCGTCTACGACCCTTCGCAGCCGGGCACGTACCACTACACCCGGCTTCCCGGAGAGTCTGGAGGGCCTGCGGTGGGCTACGGCTTGAGCAGCCGACGCTCCGATCATCAACGAGAGACGATCGCCGGGCATGCCGACGCCATCCGAGATTTCATCGCAATGGTTGACCCCGTCACCGGATACATCGAGGACGATGACGACGGGGACACCGAGTAGCTGGGTGGAGTCCACGAGCCCACAAGATCGCCCGCTCCTGCCGCTGGTCGGGTGCGTCCACGAGTGACCCGAACTTCGATCACCGACTGCGCCGTCTGGCAGCTTGAGCAGGCCGTGGCTGGAGTCCTGTTGCTGTTCATCGCCGGCTTCGTCCGCAGAGGTGACAGGAGCAGCGCGGACCCAGAACCGGTGCTCTATGGCGACCGACCCTGGTCAGCACGCTCGACCGATCTTCGCTGAGACATCGTCATCTCGGGCCGAACGTTGCGTTTCGCCTGCGTGGCGACAGGACTGCTCGAACCCGTCGCGGCCGTGCTTGCTCAGCTGGTCGCTGCACGGAGACGAGCAATGTCGGCGCGAGCGTGCTCGACCTCGGTGCTCTCGGCGCCCTTGGCGTGGACGAGTTCGTCGACGAGGTCGCGGATCGCCTCCAGGGTGTGCTTTCGACGGACTCGCTGCTGACGGTCATGACCGTGCCCGCCGGCGCCGTGGAGGTAGGACTTGCGGCTCTTCCGGTCGAGCAGCGCCTCGACCTCCTCGTCGGTGACCACGCCCGTGCTGACCTCGGGGGCGAGGATCGCCTTCACGTACCGCCCCTGGGCGGGTGCGGCCGTCTTGAAGGCGTACCACAGCATCCCCAGCCCGATGAGGGCCGAGCTGAGCATCACGGCGAACGTGGCCACGGCGGAGTTGGAGAAGGCGACGACCGAGTCCCACGTGAGGTGAGCGAGTACGCCGGCGGCCACGAGAGCGATCCCCCGGCCGACGCGGCGCGGTTGTGCCGCGGTGCCGATGAGGTACACCAGGCCGGCGCAGCACAGGGCGCTGTAGAGGGGATGAGACAAGAAGCCCGTGGCAACGCGGAGCTCCGCCGTACCGACGGCCCCTCCCACGGGGTCGGTACCGAAGTTCGCGAACGCCGCGTTGACCGCGTACAGGGTGTCCTCGAAGACCTGGAACCCGAGGCCGATGAACGCGCCGAGCAGGAGGCCGTCGTGGACGGTGCGCACCAACCGCGCCGACAGCCCCATCAACAGGAGGAAACCAGCGAACTTGGAGGTCTCCTCGACGAACGGCGCAGTGAGTCCGGCCTGCCAGGCCGAGGCCCACTCCTGTCCGAACAGCTTCGCGTACAGGTTCATCACGGCCGCGTTCCCCTGGATCGCCATCGCGAAGGTCGCCGCGACCCCGCCCCATAGGAACGCGGTGACGATGAGCGAGAACGGCTGGTGCTCCCATCGGTCGATGTGGCGGAACCACAGCCACCACACCAACCCCAGGACACCGTTGACGACGATCCCGACCGCGAGCGCGTCGCCGTAGTACCCGATCACCGGCGAGAAGCTGGTGAAGATGTGATGGACGCCGATCGCCATCAGCACGACGTAGACCCAGAAGCACAGGTTGCGCGGTTGGACCAGGTGGAACCGCTCACCCCAGGCGGACTCCTCCAACGCCTGGGCTCGGGCTTGGATCAGGTCGTCCGGCGCGGCGGCGGACCCGGGCACGGCGTCGGTCGGGTAGGTGCTCATGATGCGGATCCCGTCTCGTCGAGCCGGCGGATGGTCGCGACCATGGAGACGATCTCGTCGGAGACCGCGCTCAGCTGCTCGGGCGGTCCGACGATCTGGATCTCGACGCCGGTGCCGTCGAGGACGAGCGCGGCGATCGACCCCGCGGCACGCGCGCTGGTGAACGCCTCGGCGACGCCGACGTCGCCGGCATCGGTGGTGAGGCTCACCCGCTCGTTGCTGACCGAGAACCCCTCGCCGTTGTCGGTGAGGGTGGTGACCTTGTCGATCTGGTCGAGCAGGGCGTCCGGGGTGCCGTCGAAGTCGCCGCTCTGGACGGCGAAGGTCACGCCGTTCTTCACCAAGACGACCTGTTCGGCGCTCGCCGGGCGGTCCGGGTCGTACCGGAGCCCGCTGTCGACCTGCCAGCCCGCCGTCGGGGTGAACACGATGCCGTCGGCGATCAGGAAGCGCTCCCCAGCCGACACCTGGTCGTCGTACGCCACGGCGTCGTCGATGCGAGGAACGACCACGGTCCACAGTGCGAAGATCGCGAGCGCGACGAGCGCGTACGGGATGGACCGCTTGTCCAGGCCCATCCACCGGCGCTCGACCGGAACCCGGGGCCGCCGGGACCCCGTCCCCGCAGGTGCTGATGACATCACGAGTCCTCCTCGGGCGCCCGCCTGACCCCGTGCTCGGCGACGGCGCGTTCAACCTAGGGCTTTACTCCGCAGTAGGGAATCGTCTTGTGACGACGTGCACTCTCGCCGTGCACGTGCAGCTAGTCCGAATCAACCGCCGCCGCGCGTCTTGTGCAGAACGACGTCGTCGAGTCGCCCGGAGCACCAGACCGCTCACGGTTGTCGCGATCCTCCGGAGGATGGGTGCCGTTCGGGACACCCGGGGCACGGTCGGGTGCGTGGAGAGCACTGGAGGACTGTTAACTTCTTCCGGGAGCGAGACGGATGAGCGTCCCCATCTCCCGGGCCCCTAGCTCAATTGGCAGAGCAGAGGACTTTTAATCCTTGGGTTGTGGGTTCGAGTCCCACGGGGCCTACCGGCTGTCGTCGTCCTCGGTCCGGCGCGAGCGGCGCAGCATCTCGCCGATCAGGTCGACGACGCCGTCGACGTCGCCGCGCTGGACGCCGTCGGCGGACTCGATGCGGGCGAGGGCCAGGTCCTCGGGGAGCCGGACGCCGGTCCGGACGACGTAGACCGTGTCCTCCGAGGTGAAGGCGATGTCGGTGACGGCGGCGGCGTGGTACTCGCCGTCGGCGTCGAGGATGACCAGCTCCTCCCCGGGCTCGAGGCCGCGGGTGAGCTTCGTGCGGGAGTGGTGGAGCGGGAACGTGCTGGTAGCACCGACCACGAGTCGGGTCGGCAGCGCGACCTCAACCAGCTCCACTTCCAGACCCCCCGCGATGGTTCGACTCGTTCATCGTTCCCCATCGGGGCCGCATTTAGCGACTTCGGCGGCTGCCGGTCAAGACCGGGCCTCGGCCCGCACCTTGGGCGGGCGGCCGCGGCGCGGCTTGCGCGGGATCACCTGGCCGGCGCTGAAGAGCTCGCCTCCCCAGACCCCCCACGGCTCCCCGCGGTCGACGGCGGCCGACAGGCAGGCGGGGCGGATCGGGCACGGGAGGCAGGCCGACTTGGCCTTCATCGCGCCGTCGTTGTCCTTGGCGAACCACAGGTCGGGGTCGGCGTGGCAGGGCAGGACGTCCGGACGGACGGGGGCCGCGGTCGCGGACGGGGTCTCGGCGAGAGTCTGGGTGAGGGTCGCTGTGCTCATGGGACATGAGTACGCGCGCCCGCTTGCAGGAGACTGGGAGCGGACTGGAGGTCCACTTGAGCCGCGGTCAGGTCGTGGCCGCGACGCGTACCTCGTGGACCGGGCGCCATCGGTCGTGCAGCGTGGTGATCAGGCTGATCAGCGACAGGAAGAACATCGTGTCGAAGCCGTCCAGGCTGGCCTCCCCGCCCGGCAGCACCTCGTCCGCGAGCACCACGAGTACGACGTTGACGGCCAGCCGGATGAGGAACGTGACGGCCAGCGAGCCCACCGTCCAGTGGCGCCGGGCCGCGACCAGCGTGATGGCGGCGTTGAGGACGACGACCACCGCGACGCCCACGAACAGCTCGGTCGAGGAGCCGGTGAAATCCGGCAGCATCTGCGCGAACACGACTGCGAGCAGCCCGACCAGCACGATCTTCTCGACCGTCCCCCAGGACAGGACCCGGTCGTTCTCGGCGCGCCACGCGATCTGCTCGTGCGCCTCGTCGATCTCCTCGGGCAGCGGCTCCGGGCTCAGCCGCCAGTCCCAGTCCGGCGCGGGCAGCCGCGGGGTGACGACGTACCGGACCACCACGACCGCCCCGGCGACGAGGACGAAGAGCAGCAGCAGGACCCACCGGTGTGCCGCGATCTCGTCGGTCACGTCGAGCTTCGCGATGTGGATCCACCACTCCTGGGGGAGCTTGACGAAGACCCACAGCAGGGCGGCGGCACTCAGCCACCAGCTCAGCGCCAGCGCGATCGGGGACCACCGGGCGCGCACCGTCTCGTAGGCGATGAAGAAGTACTCGAAGGTGTTCGGGAAGATCAGCAGCAGCGGCCGCGCGTGGGACAGCTCGAAGGCCACCACGCCGATCAGCCGGTAGAAGTAGAGGAACCAGCCGATCCGGAAGGCCGGGACGCTGACCCAGTTGCGCAGCATCGCGAGGTAGGCGATCGCCAGGTAGTAGACGTCCATCGCCTTGTCGTAGGCCTGGTAGCCCGGCGGGTCGTAGCCGAAGAGCTGGAAGATCGTCTGGTCGACCCCGTCGAGCACGAGGCAGGCGACCACGGCCGGGAGCGGCCAGTACGGGATCGCCAGCGGCAGCAGGAAGCGCGCGCCGACGACGGCGACGAAGACGAGCGTCACGCCCAGGTCCATGGCGAGCATCATGGCAGTTTGAACATGTTCAAAATGGCGTCTAGGGTCGCGACATGCGCATCGTGATCCCCGGGGGCACCGGACAGGTCGGCGGCATCCTCCGACGCTCGCTCGCCGCACGCGGACACGACGTCGTCGTCCTGAGCCGGCGTGTCGCGCCGCTGGAGCCCGGCGTCCGGCACCTGCTCTGGGACGGGCGCACCGTCGGCGACTGGGCCGCGGAGCTCGACGGCGCGGCCGCCGTCGTCAACCTCGCCGGACGCTCGGTCAGCTGCCGCTACACCGACGAGAACCTGCGCCAGATGATGGCGTCGCGGGTCGAGTCCACCCGTGCGGTCGGCCGGGCGCTGGAGCAGGTCGGCCGGCCGCCCGCCGTGTGGCTGCAGATGAGCACCGCCACGATCTACGCCGACCGCCGCGACGCACCGAACGACGAGGAGACCGGGATCATCGGGGGCGACGAGCCCGGCGTCCCGCCGTACTGGGAGTACAGCGTGCGGATCGCCCGCCGCTGGGAGGCGGCCCAGCAGGAGGCGACCCTGCCGCACACGCGGCGGGTGGCGATGCGCGCCGCGATGGTGATGAGCCCCGACCGCGGCGGGGTCCTCGACTATCTCCTGCGGATGGCGCGGCTAGGCCTCGGCGGACCGGTCGCCGGCGGTGGGCAGTACGTCTCCTGGATCCACGACCGCGACCTGGTCCGGGCCGTCGACCTGCTCCTGGCCCGCGACGACCTCGACGGCCCGGTGAACCTCGCCGCGCCCGGTCCGCTCCCCCAGCGCGAGCTGATGCGCGACCTGCGCCGGGCCTGGGGCCGGCGCCCGGGGCTGCCCGCGACCCGCGCGATGGCCGAGGTCGGCGCCTGGGCGCTGGGCACCGACACCGAGCTCCTGCTGAAGAGCCGCCGCGTCGTACCGACCAGGCTGCTGGAGGCCGGGTTCGAGTTCGAGCACCCCGCGTGGCCGGGCGCCGCCGCCGACCTCGTCGCCCGGGTCCGCGGGCGGTGAGGTGACCCGCGCCACCGCGGGGCATGCTGGTTCCGACGCCGAACCGAGAGGAAGAACCGTGAGCGCTCGTCGTGTGCTGCCGTCCGAGGAGGCCGTCGACCTGGTCCGGCTGGTACGCCGGATCGCGGCCGACGAGCTCGCGCCCCGCGCCGCCGCGGCCGAGGCCGCCGGCGAGTTCCCCCGCGACGTGTTCCGGATGCTCGGCCGCACCGGCCTGCTGGGCCTCCCCTACCCCGAGGAGTACGGCGGTGGCGGTCTGCCGTACGAGGTCTACCTGCAGGTGCTGGAGGAGATCGGGGCGGTGTGGGCCAGCGTCGGCGTCGGCACTTCCGTGCACGCCCTGTCGTGCTTCGGGCTCGTGACGCGCGGCACCGACGAGCAGCGGCAGCGCTGGCTGCCCGACATGCTCGGCGGCGACCTGCTCGGCGCCTACTGCCTCTCCGAGCCGCACGCGGGGTCGGATCCCGCCGCGATGACCACGACCGCCCGCCTGATGGGCGACGAGTACGTCATCTCCGGCGCCAAGGCCTGGACCACCCACGGCGGCGAGGCCGACTTCTACAAGGTCATGGCCCGCACCTCCGAGAGCCCGGGCGGGCGCGACGGCATCTCCTGCTTCCTCGTGCCCGGCGACAGCCCCGGCCTGACCGCCGACAAGCCCGAGGACAAGATGGGGCTGACCGGCTCCACGACCGCCACCATGCGCTTCGACGGCGTACGCGTCCCGGTCGAGCGGCGCCTCGGCGCCGAGGGCGAGGGCCTCCGGATCGCCCTGGCGGGTCTCGACTCCGGCAGGCTCGGCATCGCCGCGGTCGCCACCGGCCTCGCGCAGGGCGCGCTGGACGCGGCGGTCGCCTACGCGCAGCAGCGCACCACCTTCGGCCGGCGCATCATCGACCACCAGGGGCTGTCCTTCCTGCTGGCCGACATGGAGGCGGCGGTCGCCTCGGCCCGGGCGACCACGCTGCACGCCGCCCGCCTCAAGGACGCGGGGCTGCCGTTCTCCCGCGAGGCCTCGGTCGCCAAGCTGGTCGCGACCGACCAGGCCATGCGGGTCACCACGGACGCCGTCCAGGTTCTCGGCGGCGCGGGCTACACGAAGGACTTCCCCGTCGAGCGCTACATGCGCGAGGCCAAGGTGATGCAGATCTTCGAGGGCACCAACCAGATCCAGCGCCTGGTCATCGCCCGCGGCCTGGACACCACCGACCAGGGCGCGGTCGTCAGCCTGCCGGACTGACGCCCGGTCCGGCGCCCGGACTGACCCTGATCGCCAGCACCGTCGTGTCGTCGTCGCGGGCGCCGGGGACGGCGAGCAGCATGCCGTCCACCCAGTCCTCCATGCCGGCGGGTCCGGGGCCCGTGCCGGCGATGTCGGCGAGCCCCGCCAGCGACGTCCCGAGGTCGACGCCGCGCCGCTCGACGAGGCCGTCGGTGTAGAGCAGCAGTGTCGAGCCGCGGGTGAGGACGAACTCGGTCTCGCCGGCCTCGGAGACGCCGAGCCCCAGCACCGGTCGGGTGGCGACGTGCAGCTCGCTCACCACCCCGTCCTCGATCAGCAGGGGCGGCGGGTGCCCGGCGGCGGACAGCACCACGCGGCCCGTCGCCGGCTCGACGGTGCCGACGACCACGGTGGCGATGAGCTGCTCGAACAGCCCGTCCATGAAGCGGTCGGTGCGGTCCAGGACGACCGCCGGCGACTCGTCGCCGAACAGGTGGGCACGGACCGCGGCCCGCAGCTGGGTCATCGTCGTCGCGGCCGCGACGCCGTGGCCGGCGACGTCCCCGACCACGAACGCCATCCGGCCCCCGGGCAGCTCGAACGCGTCCCACCAGTCCCCGCCCAGCTGGAACGTGGCCGCCGGGAGGTAGCGGGCCGCGATCTCCAGGCCGGCGACCCGGGGCGTCTCGGACGGGATGACGCTGCGCTGGAGCGCCTCGGCCATGTCCACCTGCTCGCGGGAGTTGGCGTAGAGCAGGCTGGCCAGGTGGCTCGCGAGCGCGGTGGCGTGGTCGAGGTGCCACGGTCGCCAGCCCTCGCTGTGACCGCGCACCACCTGCTGCCACTTCTCGAACGACTTGCGGGGGCTCAGCCGCACCTGCGGATCCTCGGCGAGCGCGAGCTGCTTGTTGGTGGGGTCCCCGCCCCAGTCGACGACCTCGGGGAGCTCGGGACGCACCCAGCACAGCCACCGGTCCGGGGCGGACCCGATCACCAGCGCACCGGCCGCCGTGTCGGCCACCGCCTCCAGGGCCGGGTCGAGCGCCGCGAGGTGCGAGCTGGACCCCGGGTGGCTCTCCGGCCGGCGCAGCAGCTCCGCGATCCGCCGGATCGACGCCTCGTCCGGCACCGTGCCCAGGGTGGTCACCCGCCCGTCGAAGCAGAGCGCCACGCCTCCGGCGCCCATCAGCTCCGTCAGCGCCGGGCTCTCCATCAGCGTCTCCAGGGGCGCCCGGGCGGCCGAGGTCGCGGCCTGCACCTCCGCGAGCAGCTCCTCGGCCCGGTGCACCTCGTCGCGGTCGTCGGCCCGCTCGCGCTCGGCCACCAGCTGCGAGGCGACCTGGCCGAGGAACTCGGACGCCGCACGGACGTCGAGGCTCAGGACGTGCGGCCCCGAGTAGTGATGGCAGGCGACCAGCCCCCACAGCTCGCCGTCGACCACCAGGGATACCGACATCGAGGCGGTCACCCCCATGTTGGAGAGGTACTCGACGTGGATCGGGGAGACGCTGCGCAACGTCGAGTGGGACAGGTCGAGCGGGCTGCCCGTCGCCGGGTCGAGCACCGGCACGATCGGGACCGGGGTGTAGGAGATGTCGGCGATCAGCCTGATCCAGTTGACCGTGTAGAGCCGGCGCGCCTGGGCCGGGATGTCGGTCGCCGGGTAGTGCAGGCCGACGAACGGGTTGAGGTCCGGACGCCGGCGCTCGGCGATCACCTCGCCGTTCCAGTCCTCGTCGAAGCGGTAGACCATCACCCGGTCGAAGCCGGTCAGGTCGGCGATCTCGTTCACCAGGCCCTCGGAGAGCCCGACGACCGAGGTGGTGCGGGCCAGGCGCTGCATCGCGCCCCGCGCGACGCGGTAGCTCAGCAGAGCGGCGTCCGGTCCGTCGGCGGGCTCCAGCTCGACGACCACCCGGTCGCCGGAGCGGTGCACGGCGGCGTCGACGTACGCCGGCAGGCCCGCGTCACGGGTCGTGAGCTCCTCGACGTACAGGTGCAGCACCTCGGCGCGCTCGCCCTCGACCGACGCCCGGATCGACTCCGTCACCCCGGCCCCCAGCAGCGAGGACAGCGGCGTCCTCAGGACCGACTCCAGGTCCACGCCGAGCATCGCCGCGACGTTGTCCGACGCCATCACGACCCGCCAGTCCTCGGCGTCCACCGCCAGGAGGACGCCGTGCGGCTGGATCGCGCCGGGGATGTGGATCGGCTCGCGATCGCAGTTGGTCAGGTCCGCGGCCGCATAGGCGGGCGTGTGTGCGGACACGGCCTGCTCGGTCAAGGGCACTCCGGAAGGATCGGGGTCGGGACGGTCCCGTACGACGGGGATGCGCTACGTCCTGGCCCATCCAATCAGGTCGGATGCGACCGCGTCCGCTCTCGGGCCGACTTCGGCCCGGGCGGGCCTACTTCCGAGCGGCGCGCAGCTGGCGCCGCAGGCGCAGCTCCCGCAGGAGCATCCGGATGTCGTCGACCTCCCGGTCGGCTCCGCTCGCCGGCTCCGAGGGTCGCGGCGCGTCCGTGGCCACCGCCTCCGGCACTTGCCGGCGCGAGCCCGCTGCGTTCCCCAATTCCAGTTCCCTCCGCCACCGCATGTCGGTGGGCGAGTCTAGGGAATCCGAGGCATCCGCGGAGCGGAATCCGTCGACATCGGCCCGCTCGACCTCCGGATGTGCGCCTGAGCGCACGAACACCTTCGGAATCCGATCTAACTGAAACGTGTTCTAGACTCCTGCCCGTGAGCGGCTACGTGCAGGACGACATCTCCGAGGACGAGCTCGAGCGCCAGCGCTCGCTCTACGGCCCCTTCACCCAGTCGGTGCGGGAGCTGGTCGACGTCACGATCCGCACCCTGGTCGACGACGACGAGATCCGGCGCGCCCAAGCCGAGATCGAGGCGATCACCGCGCGCCTGCGCGAGCACCAGCTCGACGGGCCGTACGGCGTCCGCTTCAGCCGGACCGGTCGGGGCCGTCCGTGGGGCAACACGGTGGTGGGCCTGCGGAACCCGGCCGCGCCGCCGCTGGTGATCGAGCACGATCCCTCCGGACGGGCGTGGTCGGACTTCCACCTCGGCGCGGCGTACGAGGGACCGCCCAGCCTGGTGCACGGAGGCGTCTCCGCGCTCATCCTCGACCAGCTGCTCGGCGAGGCCGCGGGCGCCGGCGGCAAGCCGGGCATGACCGGCACGCTGACCCTGACCTACCGGCAGGGCACCCCGCTCGGCGACCTGCGCGCCGAGGCCTGGATCGATCGCGTCGAGGGCGTGAAGACCTGGGCCAAGGGACACATCCTCGGCCCCGACGGCGTCACCGTCGAGGCCGAGGGCGTCTTCATCCTGCCGCGCTGGGCACGCGAGGCGATCGAGGCCCAGGACGACGACGGCAAGCCGACGCCGTCGTACTTCGAGTAGCTAGGTCAGCCGGCGCGCTCGCCGAGGTGGGCGCCGCGCTGGCCGGAGTCGGTGAGCCGGGCCTCCTCGGCCGCCTGCGCCTCCAGCTCCTCGCGTCGCGAGGTCTCCAGCAGCTCGCGCGCGGCGTCGTACGCCCCCGGCTGGGAGACGAGGTCGGTCGCGCCGCCCTTGAGTCTCGCCAGCGCGCTGCGCGCGAAGATCTGCTGCTCGGTGGTGGTGCGCTCGGACCGGCCGCGACCGATGAACGAGACGGCCCAGCGGATCAGCGCCGTCACCCGGCTCTTGAAGCCGGTGATGTAGACGAGGTGCAGACCGAGCCACATCAGCCAGGCGACCAGGCCGGAGATGCGCAGCTTGCCGACCATGGCCACCGCGCGGAAGCGGCTGATGATCGCCATCGAGCCCTTGTCGAAGTACTTGAACGGCGGCAGCGGCGCCTTGCCCTTCACCCGGCCGTCGATGACCTTGGCGGCGTACTTGGAGCCCTGGATCGCGACCTGCGCCACCCCCGGCAGGTTGTCGAGGGCGATCATGTCGCCGACGACGAAGACCTCGGGGTGCCCCGGCAGCGTGAGGTCGGGGTTGACGCCGATCCGGCCGGCGCGGTCGAGCGGGGCACCGGTCTGCTCCGCCAGGGTCCGGCCGAGCGGGTTCGCCTGGACGCCGGCCGCCCAGATCTTGGTGACGGTGTCGATCCGCTCCGCGCGGCCGTCCTTGAACTTCATCTCGATGCCGCGCTCGTCGACGTCGGTCACCATCGCGCCGAGGACGACTTCGACCCCGAGCTTCTCGAGCTCCTTCTTGGACTTCTCGCCGAGCTTCTGACCGAACGGCGGCAGCACCTGCGGCGCGGCGTCGACGAGGACGACGCGCGCAGTGCGGGTGTTGATCGCCCGAAAGTCGCGCTTGAGCGTGCGGTGCGCGAGCTCGGCGATCTGGCCGGCCATCTCGACACCGGTCGGTCCCGCGCCGACGACCACGAAGGTGAGCAGATGGTCGACGTTCTCCCCGCGCTGCGCGCCGAGCTCGGCCACCTCGAAGGCGCCGAAGATGCGGCCGCGGAGCTCGAGGGCGTCGTCGATGCTCTTCATGCCCGGCGCGAACTCGGCGAAGTGGTCGTTGCCGAAGTACGACTGGCCCGCACCGGCCGCCACGATCAGGGAGTCGTACGGCGTGACGCTCTCGCGCCCGAGCACGTGCGAGGTGACGAGCCGCTTCTCCAGGTCGATGGCGGTGACCGCGCCGAGCAGCACCTGCGCGTTCGCCTGGCCCGAGAGGATCTCGCGGGTCGGTGGCGCGATCTCGCCCTCGGACAGGATGCCGGTCGCGACCTGGTAGAGCAGCGGCTGGAAGAGGTGGTGGGTCGTCTTCGCGATCATGGTGACGTCGACGTCGGAGCGACGCAGCGCCTTGGTCCCGAAGAGGCCGCCGAAGCCGGAGCCGACCACGACGACCCGGTGCCGGCCGGCGTGCTCCTGAGCGTCGCGGGGGTGGTCAGGCGATGCCATCACGAGCCTTCCTGCGTGTCGGTCGAGGATCGAGCCCAGCCGGGCCCGATCCGGTGCTGCCATTGTCCCGCTCCCCTGCCGGGTACCCCAACCCCCTGCCCCGTCGGGTGGGCTCGCGAAGTGGGGAGCGTCACACGGCCACCCACGCCGTACCCAATCGATATCGTGGTTCACCATCGGCCCCCGAGTTGAGGACCGCAGAAGTTCCTTGCCAACCTTTGCGTTTGCCTCCCCCCGATCGGGGGTATGCGGGCCGAGAATGGCATGTCCCCGTCCCGTCTCGGCCTGTCCCAGGAGCTCCGCCCGTGCCGCTGAACCGGCCTGCCCTGTCGCTGGGCGCTGGCCCCCGTGGCGTGCAGGACGCGCGGCGCTGGGTCGTCAGCACCTGCCACGACATCGGCCGGTCGGATCTGGTCGAGTGTGCCGAGCTGGGCGTCTCGGAGCTGGTGACCAACGCGCTGCTGCACGCCACCGCGCCGATCCAGGTGCGGGTGCGCGGCACCCGGGAGCACCCGCGCGTCGAGGTCCGTGACGGCTCGCGGGAGCGGCCCCTGCTGCCGACGAGTGCTCCCGACGAGGAGGACGACCTGCTGCTGACCTTCGGGCGGGGTCTGAGCATCGTCGCCCGCTGCTCCGACGCCTGGGGCGCGGAGATCGAGGTGGACGGCAAGACCGTCTGGTTCGCCCCCGCGGGCACGTTCGCCGAGGACGACGGCGTGACCGGGCTGATCACCGGCGACGAGGACCCGCTGAACGCGACCCCCGAGGACCCGGTCGGCGTACGGATCCGCGGCGTACCCCTGGATCTGTACGTCGCCTTCCAGCGGCACTTCCGCGAGCTCCGGCGCGAGGTGCGGCTGCTGGCGCTCGCGCACGAGAGCGACTACCCGCTCGCCAAGGACCTCTCGGACCTGTTCGGCTCCCTCGAGCGCCAGCTGCGCGAGGGGATCGGCCCCGACCAGCTCGAGAGCGCGGCCGCCGAGGGTGTCGCCGAGACCGAGGTCGACATGATCACCTCGCGCGAGAGCACCCGGACCATGGAACGGTTCATCGAGATGCTCGACCTGGCCGACGAGTTCTGCCGCCAGGAGCGACTGCTGTCGCTGGCCCGCACCCAGGAGCAGCGCGACTTCCAGCAGTGGTACCTCGGCGAGTTCGTCCGACAGGGCCGGGGCGAGCCGCCGCTCGCCTGGATCGACGCCAGCACCGGCTCGGACCGGCAGAGCACCGCCTCGTGAGCCGCCCCGACCCCCGCGCCGTCGGCGCGGTGGCGATCGGGGGCGCCGTCGGCGCGATGCTGCGCTGGGGGCTCGGCGAGCTGGCCCCCGACGAGTCCGGCTTCCCGTGGACGACCTTCGCGATCAACGTGTCGGGCTCCCTGCTGCTCGCGCTGGTGCTCGGGCTCGGCGCCGTACGCCGCCGCCCGGTACTGCTGGCCGGGCTCGGCCCGGGCCTGCTCGGGGGCTACACGACGCTGTCGACGCTCGCCGAGCAGTCCCGTTCCCTGCTCGCGGACGGCCACGTCGCGACCGCGCTCGCCTACCTGGTCGGGTCGGCGCTGGCGTGTGTCGCCGCCGTCGCCATTGGTCGCCGACTCGCGACAGGCGCATGACCGGCCTGCTGGTCGCCCTGGGCGCCGCCGCCGGCTCGTCGCTGCGCTACGTCGTCGCGCAGCGGTGGGACGGCCGGTTCCCGCGCGGCACGCTCGCGGTCAACGTGCTCGGCTCGCTGCTGCTCGGGCTCCTCGCCGCCCTGTCCGTCTCGGGCCAGCTGGCGGCGCTGCTCGGCACCGGCTTCTGCGGCGGGTTCACGACGTACTCCGCCTTCGCCGTCCAGGCACACGGCCTGGGGCCACGGCGCGGGACGGCGTACGTCGTGGTGACCACGGTGCTCGCCATGGGCGCGTGTGCACTGGGGTTCTGGGTCGGTTCCTAGCGTGGGGTGGGGGTGGGTCTCGTCCCGGGCGCCCCAGGTTCATCATGGTATGCAGACGAGCTCGCACTGACCACGGCGTACCCACCACGGGAAGCGACAGCTCATCTGCATACCGTGATGAGCCGGCAGGCTCGCCGACTCGCCTGCATACCGTGATGAAGCAACAAGCCCGACCGACGCGCCGTCCCTATGCGTAGCCCAGCTCGTGCAGCCGGGCGTCGTCGATGCCGAAGTGGTGCGCGACCTCGTGGACGACGGTGATCCGGACCTCCTCGATCAGCTCCTCCTCGCTCTCGCACATGTCGAGCAGCGGGCCGCGGAAGATGAAGATCCGGGCGGGCAGGTGCATCAGGGTGCCGCTGTCGCGCTCGGTCAGGGCGACGCCGTCGTACAGGCCGAGCAGGTCGTCGGGCTCGCCCTCGGGCGGCTCGTCCTCGACCAGGACCACGACGTTGCGCACCAGCCGGGCGAGCTCGTCGGGGATGTCGTCGAGAGCCGCGTCGACGAGCTCGTCGAAGCGCTCGGGGTCCATCTCGATCGGCACCGCGTCAGTCTGCCCGCCGGCGCCAAGGCAGGGAAATGACAGAAGCCCGGATCATGATGATCCGGGCTTCTGGTCGGCGACCCCGACGGGACTCGAACCCGCGGCCTCCGCCGTGACAGGGCGGCGCGCTAACCAACTGCGCTACGGGGCCAGGTGTGTCTTCGCCAGTCCTGCGCGGCGAAGCGATGGAACTCTAACCCACGGATCTGGAGTCCTCACAATCGGCGACTGATCGGACACGTGAGTGGCACCCCCAACGGGATTCGAACCCGTGCTACCGCCGTGAAAGGGCGGGGTCCTGGGCCGCTAGACGATGGGGGCCTGGACTGCTCGCACAGCATAGGGCGCGGCCGGGGATGATGCTGATTCGGCACCGCCCCGCCGCCCCATGTAAGGTGGCTGTCGCTCGGGCAGGTAGCTCAGTTGGTACGAGCGATCGCCTGAAAAGTGATAGGTCGGCGGTTCGACCCCGCCCCTGCCCACCGAGCAACGCAGGGCTCCGACCTGCGGAAAGGCCCCCGCCGGTAGTCCGGCGGGGGCCTTTCACTTGCCACCCTCATTGCGCTTCACAAGGCGCAGGATCGCGACACGTGCGCACTTCGCCCGCGCAGATGAACCTGGTCCGGGAGCCCGGGCCGGCTCGCTCCGATCATCCGAGCACCTCTCTCTGTTGCCCGGCCGCCGGACTCCAGATATTCTCTGATCTGAGAACTTCCCGACGAAACCTGGACGAGATCCATGACCTCAGAACGCGCCCTCGACGCTGATCAGCAGGCTGTCGTCGACGCCCTGCGCGCGGCGATCAGCTCGAGCGGCCTCACGCAGCGTGACTTCGCCAGGGCCATCGGCACATCACCCTCGCGGATGTCGGCCTACCTGCACGGGGACACGGCGCCCTCGGCTCCACTGCTGATGAAGTGCCAGCGCATCGGGAACGCTCTGTGCGCCGCCCGGGAGGAGAACATCCCCTCCCCTCTTGACTGCGCAGCCTCGCTTCGCTGTTCTCTCGAAACCGCTCAGAGAGCGTCCGGAGTCCTTCGGTTTGCACTCGAGGCGCGCGATCGCCTGCGCGACACTCTGGAGAACCGGCCACACCTGGCGGACGCCTGGGACGCCAAGGCCACTATCGGCGAGAAGCGCTGGGACACGCTGTTCGCAGCGCTCGTCGAACACGAGTTCACCACCGCTGGTCGCCCTGCGCCATCGTGGGCACACGTTGAGCCTCTCGAGGAGGAGTGGATCCCGGCGAAGGGTCGTCAGAGCGAGGACGAGATCCGCGAGACGACGCCTTCGTGGCTCGCCGACAAGGGGATCCTCCTCGCCGAGTCCGCGCTCGCCGTCGCGTGACCCAACCGTGGCAATGTCCTCTGTGCGCGTCGGGTGACTTCCCGGCACCGCGCTGGGCGCCGGGACCGCTGAAGGAACTCGATGCAGGTTCGGTCGTCGATCTGCTCGGCGACCTCGACGCCCGGCTGGCTGCTCGTTCGGCACGGGTGAGCCTCTACGTCGTCGGCGGCTCTGCTCTCCTGCTCGCGCACGGGCGCTCCGTCGCGACCCCGGATGTCGACGTGGCCCGGTCGGTCGTGGCGGCCGACCAGGTCGCACGGGAGATCGCCGTCGAACGCGGCCTGTCGATGACGTGGCTCAACTCGAGTGCCGGATCCTGGGTTCCGCCGCGGCCCGAGTGCGCGTGCGCCGGGCCGGCGCGAGAAGGGCTGACTGTCCATATCGCTCCAGCCCGGCATCTGTTAGCGATGAAGCTGGTCGCCTGGCGACCGAAGGACGAGGACGACCTCGCAGACCTGCTCGTCGCCTGCGACTTGGCCGATGCCAGCGCCGACGAGGTCGCCGATGTCCTCTACGAGGTCTACACGGCCGAAGACTCCCTGGCGGGGCTGCTCAATGTCGGACGCTCCGACCCCGACGAGACGCGCCGCGAGGCGGTCTCCCGAGCGGCGGATGCGCTGGCACTGTTCTAGCGCTCCGACCTGCGACGACACCCCCGCCGGGTTCCGGCGGGGGTGTCGTGCTTCGTGCGGGCGATGGATCCGTCAGATCGGGACGGCGGCTTCGCTCCGGGCAGCGACGTGCTCCGCCGCCAGGAACGCGAGCCCGAGCGCCGTCAGCAGGCCGTTGCCCGCGAGGTAGCCCGAGGCGCCGTGGCCCGAGATCCCGGCGGCCGCGCCACCGGACGCGTAGAGACCGTCGATCGGGTCGCCGTCGGGGCGGAGCACGCGGGCGTGGCCGTCGACGACCAGGCCGCCCTGGGTGTGGAAGAGAGCGGGCACCACGCGGGCCGCGACGTACGGCGGGTCCAGGGGCGCCTCGAAGTGCGTCCGACCCCAGGCGTCCTGAGCCGCGCCCGACGCAGCGTCTCGGGCCGCCGTCAGGGTGGCCGCCAGGGCCGCCTCGGGCATCCGCGTGCGGGAGGCCAGCTCGGCGACGTCGGCCGCGCGCACGAGCGAGCCGACCTCGACGCTCTGGCGGTAGTCCTTGAACGGCAGGCACGCCTCGTGGACCCGCTCGTCGTACACGAGCCAGCCGCCGGCGCCGGGACGCGAGGCGAGGGCGGCGGCGTACTCGGAGTAGCCGACGGTCTCGTCGCCGAACCGGGTCCCGTCGAGGTCGACGAGCACCGCGCCGTGCATCACCGTCGCCCAGCCGACCAGGGTGGCGCCGCGCTCGCTCAGCGCCGCGTGCCCCTGGTAGGCGTCGAGGTACGCCGACGCGGCGCCCAGCCCGTCGCCGATGCGCAGGGCGTCCCCGCGGGAGGTCTCGCTGCCGTGGTAGACCGCGTCGGCGATCTCCGGCAGGTGCCGCGCGACCAGGTCGCGGTCGGCGCCGAACCCGTTGGTGGCCAGCAGGACCGCCCCGGCGCTCACCTGCTCCTCCCCGCCGTCGGGACGGGTCACGGTGACGGTGGCCGAGCGACCGTTGGGCTCCACGCCGCTCACCCGGCCGGGGACCAGCTGGTGGATCCGCGGCTCGGCCGCCGCCGCCCGGACCAGGTGCCCGAGCAGCGTGGAGCCGTGCCGGTCCGGGACCGTGTGGCAGCGGTACGCCGAGTGGCCCGGGTAGCCGAAGTCGGTGACGAGCGAGAGCGGGACGCCGACGTCGTCGGCCAGCCACTCGAGCATCCGCGGACTGGCCTCGGCGAGCGCCCTCGCCAGGGCCAGGTCGCCGGTGCCCTTGGTCTTCGCCTCGACGTCGGCGGCGAAGGTGTCCGGGGAGTCCTCGACCCCCAGCTCGCGCTGCCAGCGGGTGCCGGTGCCGGGGATCATCGCCGTCGACATCGAGGTGTTGTTGCCCTGCCGGTAGTGCTCGCTCGCCTCGACCAGCAGCACCTCGAGTCCCAGGTGGGCGGCCCGGAGCGCTCCGACCAGGCCGCCCCCGGCGCCGGCGACGACCAGGTCGACGTCCGGCGCGCTCAGAGGGACTGCCCGCCGTCCACGAACAGGGTCTGGCCCAGCAGCATCTCGTTGTGCGGGCTGAGCAGGAACGCGGCCGGGAGGACGAACTCCTCGGTGTCCATGATCCGGCCGCCGGGGATGCCCGCGACGACGCCCGCCGTGAACTCCGGGTCCTCGAAGAGGGAGCGGTTGACGTCGGTCAGGGTGGCGGCCGGGGCGAGGGCGTTGACCCGGACGCCCTGGCCCGCCCACTCCTGGGCCAGGGTCTCGACGAGCATGCCCACCGCCGCCTTGCTCGCGTTGTACGGCGACCAGTCGGTGAAGCCGCGCCGGGCGAAGCTGGAGCTGGTGAACACGACCGCTCCCCCGCGGCCCAAGTGGCGGTACGCCGCCCGCGCGGTGATGAACGCGCCGGTGACGTTGGTGTCGAGCACCGACCGGAACGCCGCGATCGGCATGTCGGCGGCGGGCTCCACGTGGGCGATGCCGGCGTTGGCCACGACCGCGTCGAGACCGCCGTGCTGGGCGACGACGTCGGCCATGACCGCGGCCATCGCCTCCTCGTCGGTCACGTCGGCCGCGTGCGCGCTGAAGGTCACGCCCTGCTCGGCGGCCGCGGCGCTCGTCTTCTCCAGGGCTTCGGCGCGGCGCCCGACGCCGGCGACGCGCATGCCGAGCCGGCCCAGGCCGAGGGCGACCGCCTGGCCGATGCCGCTGGTGGCGCCGGTGACGACGACGGTGCGGCCGGCGAGGCCCAGGGCGCTGCCCAGGGCCGAGTGCTGGTCTGCGGGGACGAAGGAGGTCATGGCTGTTCCTCTTCCTGTTTCATCGGGGACGGACTTCCGGCCGGGGCGCGGAGATCGAGGACCGCGGAGTCGGCGCCGGCCGCCTCCGCGAGTCGGGTGCGGTCGGTCTTGCCGCCGTAGTTGCGCGGGAGGTCGGGGCAGGCCACGACCTCCCAGCGCGCGGGCACGGCGGGCAGCGCGGACCGGACCCGGGAGAGCGTCGCGGGGTCGAGCGCGGGCACGGGCAGCACGAGACGCACCGTGGCGTCGTCGGCGCCGGGCAGCACCACGGCCTCGGGCAGGCCGGTCGCGGCGGTCACCGCGAGCTCCAGCTCCCGGGGCACGAGCTCGCGGCCCGCGACCCGGACGACGTCGCGCAGCCGGCCGAGCAGGTCCAGCCCGCCGCGGCCGTCGAAGGCGCCGAGGTCGCCGGTGGGCAGCCACCCGTCGCGGAGCGTCGACACGCTGCGCAGGCTCTCGCCCTCCGGGACCAGGTAGCGCTCCGCGACGGCCGCGCCGCGCACCAGCACCTCGCCCCGGACGCCGCCCTCGACACGGACGTCGAGCAGCGGCTGCGGTACGCCGACGTGGCAGGGACCCGCTCCGTGCCGGGTCGTCGCGGAGGCGACCGCGACGTTGCCGACCTCGGTCAGGCCGTAGATGTTGAGGACGTCGCCCCGCCCGGCCAGGGCCGTCTCGAGCCCGCGGAGCGTGTCGGGGTCGCCGTGCCCACCGGTCATCACGGCGACGCGGAGTCCACGGTCGACCAGCGTCCCGACCGCGCCCTCGGCGAGGGCCGCACGCCAGTCGTGCGGCTGCAGCGCCAAGACCTGGACGCCGCCGCGCGAGGCGTCGACGAGCGAAGCCGGGTCGGTCCGACCGGTGAGCGCCAGCGTCCCGCCGAGCAGGAGGACGCAGCGCAGGGCGCCGATCGCGATGTTGGAGTTGGTGGCGGCGAGCGAGAGCCAGGCGTCCCCCGCTCGGAGCCCCATCGAGAGCACGCGTCCGACCGCGTCGGCGTGCTCGCCGGCCACCGTCCGCACGACGCCCTTGGGCACCCCGGTGCTGCCGGTCGAGAACTGGACGGCGCCCATCTGCCGGTCCGGGCGGGGGTCGACCCGGATCACCGGTGCCGCGTCGAGCGCGAGGAGGTCCTCGGGGGTCAGCACCCGGACGGAGGTCCGCCGCGCGGCATCGGCCAGCTCCGGGCCGACCACCGCCTCGACCACGTCGAGGCCGTCGACGATCGCCGGCACGTGCGGTCCCGCCCCCGGGCCCACCACGACCGGCACCAGACCCGCCGCCTGGGCGGCCAGGTACCCCAGCACCGCGGACGCGCCCTCGAAGACGCCGACCAGGACGCCCTGTCCCGGTCGGCATCCCCGGTCGACGAGGCCGCCCGCGAGGCCCTGGACGAGGCGGTCGAGCTCGGCCCACGTGGTCTCGACGCCGGACGGGTCGACGAGCGCGACCTGGTCCGGACGGCGTACGCCGTGCTCGGCGAGCTTCGCGAGAAGGTCAGGCACGCGGCTCCACCGGCAGGACCAGGCCCGACGGAGCCCGGAGTACGTCGTCGAGCAGCCCGCGCTCGATCGCCTCGGCCCAGATCGAGCCCAGGGCGTCCGCGGCCGCCGTACCGACGCGGTCCTCGTCGAGGGTGAGCACGCGTCCGTCGCGGACCACGGTCTCGCCGTGGACCATGCAGAACCTCACGTCGCGGCCGTTGCCGTAGTAGACCAGCGACTGCACCGGGTCGAGCACCGGCGCGACCGCGGGACCGCGCAGGTCGACGGCGACGAGGTCGGCCAGCGCACCGGGCCGGATCCGCCCGAGGTCGTCGCGGCCGAGCGCGTCGGCATTGGTGGCCGTCGCCGCGTGGAGTACGCCGGCCGCAGTCGGCGAGTCCGTGCGCGCGGTGCCGATCTTGCCCAGCACCGCCGCGAACTTCAGCTCCTCGACCATGTCGCAGCTGAAGCCGTCGGTGCCGAGCCCGACCCGGACCCCGGCCTTCCGGAAGGCGACCGAGGGCGAGACCACGGCCTCCTTGGCCTTGCGCGAGGCGCAGTGCACGACGGTGATACCGGCGCTCGCCGCGAGCTCGAGATCCTCCTCCGGGAGGTACGTGCCGTGGGCCGCGACCAGCCGCTCGTTGGCCAGGCCGACCTTCTCCAGCACCCGGAGCGGGGTGAGGCCGTACCGTCGGTCGGTCTCCGCCAGCTCTCCGGGCGCCTGGCACAGGTGGGTGGTCACCCGGCTGCCGAGCTCGGCCGACAGCTGGGCGACGGCCTCGAGGACCCCGAGGTCGACGGCGTGCACCGCCGCCGGGCCGAGCACCAGGGTGATCCGGTCCGCCCGGCCCTCCCAGCGCTCGGCCAGGTCCCGGAACCCGGCCAGCTGGGCCGCCTGGACGTCGGACGTGGTCGAGTCGTCGCGCCGGGTGGTCCCGGCCTCGAGCCGACCGAGGCGGTGCGCGACGTCCATCGGCACCGTGGGGCCCGCGAAGGTCCGCACCCCGGCGCGCAGCGCGAGCTCGAGGTAGCCCTCGGTGTCGGTCGACGCGTGGTTGAGCACCGTGGTGGTGCCGGTCCGGAGCATGCCGAGCAGGTCCCACTCCACGATCGAGCGGTACCGCTCGACCACGGACTCGTCGTACGCGTGCTGCCACAGCCGCGACAGCGGGACGTAGAAGGGCATCCCGGCCGGCAGGGGGAAGTCCTCCGACACCGCCCGCCCGATCGGTCCCGCCCCGACGTGGGTGTGCAGGTTCACCAGCCCGGGGACGAGGAGGTGACCCGGGAGGTCGACGCGCTCGGCATCGATCCCGTCCGTCGCCGCGGCCGGCAGCACCGCCTCGATCCGCGACCCGACCACCAGGACCGCGGTGTCCGCGGCGACCGAGCCGTCCGGGAGGAGTACCCAGGACGGGCGCAGGAGGACGCGCCCGCCCGGGTGGTCAGACACGGTCGACCAGCGGGGCGCCCAGCACGCGCCGGATCAGGCGCAGCCGCTCGGTGGCCAGCAGCTCGGCGAGCTCCTGGTCGGGGACCAGCTCGTCGACGGTGTCGGCGGCCAGCACGCCCGCGTCCACGACGGCGCGCTCCAGCAGCATCACCCGGTCGCGGAGCACCCAGAGCTCCTCGGTGAGCCCGGTGACCATCCGGGCGAGGTCGTCGGTGCTGGACGCGTGCAGGTACTGGGGGCTCTCCATGGTCGTCTTCCTCTCGTCGGTGCTGCTGTTCGTCGGGGTCATCGCGTCGGCTTCACGCCGCGCGTGACCCACGGGTACGACGCCCCGAACTCCTCGACCTGCTCGAAGCCCGCGTCGCGGACCAGGCCGGGCCGGTCGGCGAGCAGCGAGCCGCGCCAGAACGGCTCCTCGCGGTTCTCGGTCTCCCAGTCCAGGACCATGCAGCGGAACAGCGAGGCCTGGTCCTTGTACGGCGCCACGTCGCCGATCAGCACCTCGCCGCCGGGACGGCAGACGCGGTACGCCTCGGCGAGGATCTGCTTCGCCGCCGGGACGGGGACCTCGTGGAACAGGATGAAGGCGGTGACCAGGTCGAAGCTCTCGTCCTCGAACGGCAGGTTCTCCGCCGCGGCCTGGTGGAGCTCCCACGAGTAGCCGTGCCGGGCGGCGACCAGCTTGGCGTGCTCCAGCTCGGTCTGCCCGAGCTCGACCCCGGTGATCTTGGCGTCGGGGTAGACCTGCTGGATGGACACGGCGGACCGGCCGGTGCCGACGCCGAGCGACAGGATCTCGTCGTAGTGGTCCTTCAGGCCGCCCTGGGCGGTGGTGACCCGGGCGTCGGTGAACTTCTCGCCGGCGCGGACGGCGCCGACGCCGCCGGTGGAGAAGATCAGGTCGTAGACGTAGTCGTGGATCATGAAGCCCATCCGCGGGTGACCCTCCCAGCCGCCGGGGGCCAGGTGGAACTCCGTGTCGGACCAGTACGACGGGGTCTCGACGTCCGGGTTCAGGTGCACGGTGCCGCCCTGGTCGGCGTACTTCTCGTACTCCGCGAGGATCTCCGGCTCGCCGTCCTCGTAGGCCAGCAGGGCCGAGCGGAACTGCTGCTCGGCGCAGAAGCGGGTGTAGAAGCGGTCCCACTGGTAGACCTTCGACTCCGCCTCCATCACCTTGGTGACGGCGCGGATCTGGTGCTGGATGCCCTCGGGGAGCGCGTCGCGCTCGATGAGCCGGTCGAAGTCCTGCTCGGCGGCGCTCTGGAGGCTGGTGCCCGACCAGCGGGCGAGGTCGGCGAGGAAGTTGAAGTCGGCGCGGCCGCGCTGCTTCAGTCCGGTGGCCATGTCGGTGTCCTTTCGAGAAGTGGTGGCGCGGGTCAGTCGCCGTTGGTGACGTTCCAGCGCAGGAGGTAGCGGGACAGCAGCTTCACGAGGCCGTAGAGGGCCATGCCGAGCGCCGACAGGATCACGACGGTGGCGAACATGCCGGCCATGTCGATGCGCGAGTTGAACAGCTGCAGCAAGGTGCCGAGCCCGATCGTGGTGCCGGAGCCGAGGATCTCCGCGACCACGGAGGCGGTGAGGGCGAGGACGAGCGAGACCTCGAAGGAGGCCAGGATGAACGGGAGCGCGGCGTAGAAGCGCACCCGCCGGAAGGTCTCCCAACGGTTCGCGCGGCAGGCCTTCATCAGGTCAAGCTGCTCGGGCCGCACGCTGTTGAGCCCGGCGTAGGTGTTGACCAAAATCGGGAAGAAGACCATCACCACGACCAGCACCACCTTCGAGGTGATGCCGAAGCCGAACCAGATGAGCAGCAGCGGCGCGATGGCGATCTTGGGCATCGCCTGGAACGCCACGATGAACGGGTTGAGGACCCGGTAGAGCACCGGCACCTCGGTCATCAGCACGGCGAGGCCGATGCCGAGCGCCGCGCCGATGGCGAAGCCGTACAGCGTCTCCTGAAGGGTGACCCAGGTGGCGTCCACGACGAACCCGGACTGCATCAGGCTCTTGAGGGAGGAGAAGACCTCTCCCGGTCCGGGCACGACGCGCTCGCTGACGCCGGTGATCCGGACGAGCAGCTCCCACAGGCCGATGGCGATGGCGAACTCCGCGACCACGAAGGCCGCGTGGCCCAGGACGGCGCGGGGGCGGAACCGTCGCCGGCTCGGCGGAGGACCCGGTACGGCGGTGCTGCCGTCGGGGGCCGGTCCCGTGCTGGAGTCCGGCGCGGTGATCTGGCTGGTGGTCATGGCTGGGTCCCTCAGTGTTCGATCAGCGTGCGCAGATGGGCGGTGAGCTCGACGTACCTCGCGTCGCTGCGGGTCGCCTCGCCCCGGGGCCGGGGCAGGTCGACAGCGATGTCGCTGATGACCCGGCCCGGCCGCGGGGACATGGTGAGGACACGGTCGGAGAGGTAGACGGCCTCGCCGATGTCGTGGGTGATGAAGATGACCGTCGCCCCGGTGTGCTCCCAGATGCGGAGCAGCTCGTCGTTCATCACCTCGCGGGTCAGCGCGTCGAGGGCTCCGAAGGGCTCGTCCATGAGGATGATCGGCGGCGAGTTGACCAGCGAGCGCGCGATCGCGACCCGCTGCTGCATCCCGCCGGACAGCTCGGTCGGGTACTTCTTCCCGAACCCGCCGAGCCGCACCATCTCGAGCAGCTCGTCGGCACGCTGGACGATCTCCGCCTTGGAGCGCTGCTTGGCGAGCAGCGCCGGCATCTGCACGTTCTGCTCGACGGTGTACCAGGGCAGCAGCACGGACTGTTGGAAGGCGATGCCGATCTTGGGGCTCGGGCCGTCGACGACGTCGTCGCCGATCAGCACCCGGCCGGTGCTGGCCGAGGTGAGTCCCGCGATGATCCGCATCAGGGTCGACTTGCCGCAGCCGCTCGGCCCGAGCACCGAGACGAAGCTGCCCGCCTCGATCTGGAGGTCCGTGGGGGTGAGCGCGTGGATCCCGGAGCCGTCACGGGTGCGGAAGAACTTGCCCGCCCCGTCGATGGTGATGCTCTCGCCGCGGAGGACCTGGGTCTCGGCCGGCGCCGAGGTCATGGTCAGGCACCTTCCTCGGCGCGCTCGACGACCTCGGCGCGGTCGAAGTCGTTGGCGGCCTCGTTGAACTCGTCGGTGAAGAAGTCGGCGGGGTCGAGCTCCTTGGTCACGAGCCCGACCTGGCGGTTGTACTCGATCTGGCCGGTCCAGGCCTCGGCGTCCTGCACGCCCCAGGTGTGGTCGATCTCGAAGTCGTCGAGCCGCATCGTGTCGATCGTGGCCTGCAGGACGGCCCGGGTGTCGTCGAAGGCCTTGTCCTCGTCGTCACCGGGCAGCGGGGCGCGCTCCGGGTACTCCTCCCAGAACAGCTTCACCGCGGCGTCGGGGTTCTCCTTGAGGAAGACCGTGGAGCGCGCGACCGCGCGGCTCACACCCTCGACGATCTCGGGGTTCGCCTCGATGTACTCGTCGGTCGCGCCGAGGCCGATCCCGTAGTAGTCGTTCTGCCACTCGGGGGCGGGCAGGATGTCGAACTCGTAGCCGGCGTTCTCGAAGGCGGCCCACATGCCGGGCCAGCCCACGAAGGCGTCGATCTCGCCCTTCTCCAGCGACTCGGCCGACGTCGCCCCGAAGCCGGTGGCGACCTGCTTGACGGTCTTGACGTCCGCGCCCGCCTCCTTCATCCGGGTGCTCAGGTAGCCGACGATCGAGTCGGAGATCATCGGGAAGCCGACGACCTTGCCCGCGAGGTCGTCGTCGGCGGCCACGCCCGCGCCCGGCTTGACCGCGATCTCGTACGACGACCGCGGCAGCAGGTTGTGGAAGATCTTGATCGGCAGGCGCTCGGTGTTCGCCGCCGCGATCATCGAGTCGGGGGTCTGGATGGCGATGTCGGCCACGCCGCTCATCACGGCCTGCGCGGTGGTGGTCGAGCCGCCGGTCGTGGTGACCGTGACGTCGAGGCACTCCTCGGCGAAGTAGCCGAGCTCGTCGGCGAGCGAGGCGTACGGCGCGTAGGAGATGTCCATGTCGCTGGTGCCCATCATGATCGTGACCTTCTCGGTCGAGCCGCAGTCCTCCGCGGCCGCCGCGGTCTCGTCGTCGCCACCGCAGGCGGCGAGCAGGACGGGGAGCAGCAGGGCCGACCCGCCGAGTACGGCGGCACGCCGCCTCGCGGTGCTGGTCGAACGGGTACGGCTCGGGGCCGGTGCCTTCTTCATGTCGTCTCCTTCGGGCGTATCGCCCGTGATCGGTGCTGGCGGTGCGGGGTGGCGGAGCATGGTGGGAGAGCCACCGCGTCTCATGGACGGCGGACCCGAGATCGCCCCTCCGGGGAACGGCGTGTGCGAGAAATCAGGTGGAGCTGGGCGGGAGGTCATGAGGGCCGCGGCGGCGCCGGCGCGACCTGCCTCACGTTTGTTGGGGTCAACCGAACACTCCCGAGGGGGGTCCGGGCACTCACGCCGCCCGTGAGTACCGGGAGCCGAGAGTGACGCTTCCCCACAGCGCGCTCACGGTCGCAGTGACGGGAGCGCGGCCGAGCGCTCGTCGCGCGGGGTCGCGACCGTGAAGAAGGCGAGCATCGAGGCGAGCGTCCGGTAGTAGCCCACCAGGGCGACCAGCTCGAGGAGGGTCCGCTCGCCGAGGATCGCCCGGCGGGCGGCGTACTCCTGCTCGTCGGGGACGGCGTCGTCGAGGACGTCGCGGCACACCGCGACGACGGACGCCTCGACCGGGTCCAGGGGCGCGAACGAGCCCGCCGCGAGGTCGGACAGCTCGTCCGCGCTCAGGCCCGCGGCGAGGCCCACCCGGGTGTGCGCGTGCCACTCGAACTCGCTCGACGTCGCCACGGCGACCAGCAGGATCGCGATCTCGCGGTGCCGGTCGGACAGCGACGTCCGGTAGCGGATCGCCGCCCCGAGCTCCTGCAGCGGAACGCCGATCCCGGGCGCGTGCAGCATCAGGCCGAACGGCCCCTCCAGCGCTCCGACCGCATCCGCCAGCGCGAAGTGCTGGGGCCCGCTCGCGCGGGGGCCGCCGGCGATGGCGTCGTACAGCGCGGCCTGCTCGACGTCGAGCTCCCCCGGGACGAGGCGCCGGAGCCGGTCGGTCACCTCGGTACGACGGGCAGCCGCAGCAGGCACCCGCCCTCCGCACCGGCGTGCAGCGTCACCGTGCCGGCGAACGTCCCCTCCGGCCGGTCCTCGGGGTCGTCGTGGAGGAACGGCCCGCACCCGGTCATCTGGTTCTTGAAGTTGGACATGGTGATCGGCGGGAGCGACGTGTCGGCGTAGTCGCGACCGCCCACGAGGAGCTCCAGGCGAGACCCGGCCGGGAGCACCAGGCTGGTCGGCCACAGCTCGACCTGGACGTCGTACGGCGTGCCCGGCTCGACCTCGGCGGCGGCGACATGCGTGTGGACCGGGCGGTACGGCGTGCTCCGCTCGGGGTCGAGCTCGCGGTGCGAGAGCCGCAGCCAGCCCTGGGTGGCGGGGATGTGCGGGTCGACGGCGCCCACGAACGAGCGGTGGTTCCCGTCGGGGTCGATCGCCCGCAGCGTGAGGAACAGGTCGGCGTCGGCGGCGGTCGTGGAGACCCGCAGCTCGGCCGCGACCGGACCCGTGAGCTCGACCTCCTCGGCGAACGGCTCCGTGCGGAACGCGACGCCGGCGGACATGGCGTCGTACGCCAGGCTGCCCGCGGCGGGCTCGGGGACGAGGGTGCCGTTCCCCAGGTCGAGGTGCAGGTCGGTCCACCGGGTCGCGGGGAGCGGCCAGGCCTCCTCCCACCGCTCCTCGTAGGTGTCGTCGATGTGGCGCACCTGGAGCTGGACGGGCGGGCGCTGGTCCCAGCCGTTGTCGAGGCCCTTGATGACGTGGTCGAAGAACTGCAGCTGGATCTCCCGGCCGTAGTCCATGTAGTACGTCGTCCAGTGCTCGAGCCCGTGCATCTCGAGCCACTTGCGCTCGGAGCCGGCCTGCAGGAAGCCCTCGACGTTGCCGCGCAGGTGCAGCCCCTGGCCGCCCCAGTTGCCCGCGGTCAGCAGCGGCACCGTGATCCGGTCCCACTCCGGCGTGCGGTCGCGGTGGTAGTCGTCGATGAACGGGTGTGCCCGGACCTCGGCCCCGAAGTCGACCCGGTTGGCGGCGAGCTCCTCGTCGGTGAGGCTCTCGTCGCCGCAGACCAGCTGCCCCGTGACGGGGTGACGCGGTCCGCGCTCCCCCAGGCCGTACTGGACCGACTTGACCTGCTTGTCGTACCAGTGCTGCCAGAAGGTCGAGAGGATCCCGCCGTGGTGCGAGGCATCGCGGTAGAAGTCGCTCGCGCCCTCCCACACGCAGATCGCCCGGAGGTGGGGCGGCTGGGTGGCGGCGACCAGCCACTGGTTCATGCCGAAGTAGGAGACGCCGGAGAGCCCGACGTTGCCGTCCGACCACGGCTCGGCCGCGGCCCACTCGATGCAGTCGTGGAAGTCCTGGGTCTCGCGCCGCGAGAAGTGGTCGACGATGCCGGGCGAGCGTCCGCAGCCGCGGGAGTCGACGCGCACGATCGCGTAGCCGTGCACGGTCCACTTCTCGGGGTCGACGACCTCCCAGTTCTGGTAGGCGTTGGTGGACCCTTCGACGACGTCGGGGTGCTGGGAGGCCATCGTCTCCCAGGCCGTCGGGTAGCCCTCCTGGAAGGCCAGCCCCTTCGCGTACGGGCCGTAGCTGAGCAGCGTCGGGTAGGCGCCGTCCTCGGCGGGCAGGAAGACGTCGGCGCGCAGCACGTTGCCGTCGTCCATGGTGATCGGGACGTCCCAGAGGATCCGCATCCCGTCGCGGGAGTCGACCGGTACGCCGGAGAGCTCCGGCACGGTGGCGGTCATCGTCCCTCCGGGACGGCCACGACGAGGTCGACGCTGATGTCGCACGCCGGGATCTCCTGCGAGCGGGGCGGCACCTCGAAGAAGCCGCTCGCCGGGAGCCCGTCGGTGAACGGGTCGGCCCACGCCTGGAAGAACGTCGGCAGGTCGACGAAGTCGGAGAGGAACGCGTCGACCTTCACCGTCTGGTCGATCGAGGTCCCGGCGGCCTCGCAGATCGCGGCCACGTCCTCGTGGATGCGTCGTACCTGGTCGTAGATGTGGCGGCGGGCCTGCGGCAGGCCGTCGCGCAGGGCGACCGCCCGCGCCGACAGACCGTGCTCGTCGCGGCCGAGCTGGGTGGAGAGGAAGAGCAGCGGGCCGCTGCGGACGGCCTGGACGCTGTGCCCCAGCGGGGCGAGCGCCCGGTCGGTGTGCACGATGTCGCGCTCGCCGCCCTCGGAGGGACGGGCCACGATGACGTAGATCTCCACGTTGCCGTGCTTGACGCCGCCGATGCCGGAGCACGGTACGACGGCGCGCGCCGGCGGGTTCTCCGGCCACTGCTGTGCCCAGACCTCCTCGACGGCCGGCATGTTCCGGATGCCCTCGGGGGTCAGGTAGAGCACGACCTTGACCACGTCGGACCAGCTCGCGCCGGCCGCCTCCATGGTCACCCGGACCTGCCGGAGGGTCTCCTCGGTCTCCTGGGCGACCTGGTTCCCGTACCAGATGTGCTGGGGGACCCGGGCGTTCGGATGCAGCCCGGACTCGAAGTCGGTGGCGATGAAGCCGGCGCTGAAGACCCACGGCCCGGCCTCGACGCCGACGGAGTAGCCGCCCAGCGGGCTGTGCACGTCGTGGGCGTAGGCCCGCTTGGTGATGCCCGAGTCGTCCAGCAGCGAGACCAGCTGGACCTCGATGTGCTGCTCCGGGGAGATCAGCCGGTCGATCGGCATCAGGCAGCTCGCCGGGCGGTCCGAGAGCAGGAACTCGTCGCGGCTCTGGATGTAGGCGTGGGCGACCCGGCGCCAGTCCTCCCAGAACAGGTCGTAGGGGTCGCGGAGCGGCTCGTGCCGCTCCACCTCGCCGTGGTACGTCGGCTGCCACTGGTTGATCGAGACGCCCCCGTCGAGACGGGAGCCGGCCTTCTCCAGGGCGGCGCCGAGCCGCCGGTAGGTCTCGCGCACCTGCAGCTTGACCGGGTGGCCGCTGGAGTACGGCAGCCCCGGCTGCGGCTTGGCCTCCGGTACGACACCGCCCCGCTCGAAGTCCACGGCGCTCATCGACGCGGTGAACGCGAAGGGGCCGGCCGTGACGACGGAGCTGCTGGGGTACCAGGCCGGGAAGTCGGCGCCGGGGACGTGGTGGACGGTGCGTGCGCTGCTCATGGAACGGGATTCCTCTCGATCGGGCGGTGCGAAGACGTGGATCAGCGGGAGCCGGCGGTGGCGGGCGAGGGGGCTCTCACAGCACCCCGCCGGTGCGTTCGAGGATCTCCCGGGCGCGCTGCTTGGCCAGAGCGGCGTAGGTGAGCACCCCGGTCTGGGCGCGGGCGCGGTCGCCGGCCTCGAGCGCCAGGAGGATCTCGCGCTGGACCTCGACGAAGCGCTGGGACGTGCCGGGCGTCGCGCCGAAGCTGGACGCCATGACCGAGCGCAGGCCGATCTGCTCGAACGCGGCCGACAGGGCCGACGAGCCGGCGAGCGCCACCAGCGCGCGGTGGAAGGCGTCGTTGGCGTCGAGGTAGCCGTCGAAGTCGACGAAGCGGTCGTCGACCAGGAACCGCGCCATGGCGGTGAAGAGCGAGCCCAGCTCGCGCAGCGTCGCCTCCGGCAGCGGCAGGTCGACGAGGTGGAGGGCACCCACCTCGATGGCGCTCCGGGCGTCGAAGGCCTGGTCGGAGTCGGTGACGTCGAACGGCACCACGACGTACCCGCGGCCCTGCTCGCGGCGCAGCATGCCCTCGGAGCTCAGGCGGGTCATCGCGTAGAAGCAGCTGGAACGGGCCAGGTCGAGCTCGAACGCCACCTGGTCGACGTCGAGGGCGCTGTCGGCCTCCCACCGGCGCTGGGTGAGGTGGGTGCGCAGGGTCAGGTAGACCCGCTCGTCCCGCTCCAGCTCGAAGCGGCCGAAGCCGCCGCGGAAGTAGGTCAGCGGCTCCCCGTCGCGGGCGGTCGCGGCGACCACGCGGCCGATGAAGATCGTGTGCGTGCCGCCCGTGATCTGCTCGATCACCTGGCACTCGATGTGCGCGAGCGCGCCGTCGAGCGTGGGGGCCGCGCTCGCGCCGGGGCTGGTCGCCACGCCCGCGAACTTGTCCTCCTGGGCACTCGCGAACCGGTGGGCGAGATGGGCGGACTGGCGGTCGAGCACGTTGACGGCGTACGCCCCCGCCTCGGCCACGGCCTGCGCCGTGGGCATCGCGGAGTTCAGGCAGACGAGCATCAGCGGGGGGTCGAGCGACAGGGAGGTGACCGAGCTGGCGGTCATCCCGAAGCGGGTGCCACTCGTCTGCGTGGTGACGACGGCGACGCCGCTGGCCAGGTGGCCCGCGACGACGCGGAACTCGTCCGAGTCGACCGGGTGCGTCGCGGGGGGCACGGTCGGGGGCGGGGCACCCTGGGTGTCGGTCGTCATCGCTCTCCTGTGTTCGATCACGGCGGGCACGCAGCGGAACACCGAGTGCAGTGACAGCAGTGAAGTCAGAGGGCGCGCCGAGAGCACTGGCGTGATCCGCGAATCTCGCCGGTCCGCGCTAGCAGATCCCGTGAAGACGTCGCGGAGGTAACAGGCGTGTTCCGGGAGCGGTCACGGATCCTGTGAATCCGGTCCGGTGCCCATGCTGGTCGCCGCCAGTGCGGGCGTCCCGGTCGGTGACGTCGGATGGAGCCCGCCGGCGGGCCGTCCGCCGGACTGGTCGCCCCTAGGAGCCCCCTCGTGAGACTCGGCTACTTCGCCATGCCCCTGCACCCGGCCGGACGGACCTGGTCCGAGACCCTGCGGGAGGACCGGGAGGCGGTGATCCTGGCCGACCGGCTGGGCTTCCACGACGCCTTCATCGGCGAGCACCTGACGGACCGCCACGAGAACATCACCAACGCCCTGCTGTTCCTGGCCACCCTGATCCCGGACACCGAGCAGATCCGGCTGGCGACCGGCACCACCAACCTCTCGCACACCCACCCGGCCCTGGTGGCGGCCAACTCCGCCATGTTCGACCACCTGAGCGGCGGCCGGTTCATCCTGGGCGTCAGCCCCGGCGCGCTCGCCTCGGACGCGGAGCTGCTCGGGATCCTCGGCCAGGACCGCAACGCGATGTTCGCCGAGGCGATCGACGTCATCACGGCCCTGTGGACGGAGGAGGCGCCGTACGACATCGGCGGCGAGGGCGCCCGCTGGCCGGTGACCACGCGGTCGTCGTACGACGAGGACCTGGGCGTCGGCATGGTCGGCAAGCCGCTCCAGCAGCCGCGGCCCGAGATCGTCGGCACCGTGGTCGCGCCGTTCTCGAAGGGCGTCATCGCCATGGGTGCCCGGGACTTCCACCCGCTCTCCGCGAACTTCCTGCTGCCGCAGTGGGTGGGCACGCACTGGGGCAACTACGTCCAGGGCAAGGAGTCGGTCGGCCAGGTCGCCGACGTGGCCGACTGGCGGGTCGCCCGGACGATCTTCGTCGCCGACGACAGCGCGACCGCGCGGCGCTACGGCGGCGCCGACGCCGACAGCCCCTACCGCTTCTACTACCAGCAGATGCTGACCAAGATGCGGAAGCTCGGTCGGGTGGACCTGTTCAAGTCCCACCGCGAGCAGCCCGACGAGGAGATCACCCTCGAGTACGTGCTCGACCGCCTGGTCATCGCCGGGACCGCCGAGGAGGTCGCCGAGCGGCTGCTCGCGTTCCGCGAGGAGACCGGACCGTTCGGCGAGCTGGTGTACGCCGGCCTCGACTGGGCCGACGAGCGGCTGGGCCGCCGGTCCATGGAGCTGATGGCCACCGAGGTCATGCCCCGGGTCAACGGCGCGATCGGCGAGTGAGCACGCTCGTCCGGCAGCGCGAGGGCTCCGGCCCGCCGCTCGTGCTGCTGCACCCGCTCGGTGCCGACGCCCGGTTCTTCGAGCCCCTGCTGGAGCACGTCGAGCACGAGGCGTGGACGGCCGACGTGAACCCGACCGAGGCCCGGCCCACCCTGGCCGAGGTGGCCGAGGGCCTGGCGGGCGAGCTCGACGCGGTGCTCGACGGACCTGCGGCGCTCGTCGGCGTCTCCCTCGGCGGGCTGGTCGCCCAGCACCTCGCGGCCGCGCATCCCGCGCTGGTCTCCCACCTGGTCCTCGCCGACACCCTGGTGAGCTACCCCGCGCCGATGCGCGAGATGTGGGCGCAGCGGGCCGCGGACGTCCGTGCCCACGGCACGGAGTCGATCCTCGGCGCCACGCTCGCGACCTGGTACGGCGCCGACGCGGCTCCCCCCGCGGAACTCGAGCAGGTCTGTCGACAGCAGGTGCTGGCGACCGGCCCGGCGACGTACGCCCGGGCCTGCCTCGCGCTGCGCGACGCCGACACCTCGACCCTGCTCGACCGGATCCAGGCGCCGACCCTGGTGCTGTGCGGCGACCGCGACGCGCCGCCCTTCCTGAGCGGCAGCACGCTGCTGGCCGAGCGCCTCGCGCCCGACGCAGGCGTCACCTGGCTGGGCGGGGGGCACCACGCCGCCCTGCTCGAGCAGCCCCAGGCGGCCGCGGTCGCCATCACCGCGCACGTGCGGACCGGCGCGTGCTGAGCCCGTCGTACGCCGTCGGCTTCGTGGGGCTGGGCGCCATGGGCTCCCAGCTCAGCCGGCACGCGCTCGAGGCGGGCCTGGAGGTCTGGGTCCACGATCTCGACCCGGCACGGGTCGCGGCGCTCTCGGACCAGGGTGCCCACGCCGCCGCCGAACTCGCGGACCTCGCGCGGCGGTGCCGATGGATCGTCACCTCCCTGCCGACCGCGAGCGCCCTGCACGGCGTGGTCGACCAGGTCGCCGGCGCACCCGGCCCGGAGCGGGGCGGCCTCATCGAGACCAGCACCCTCTCGGTCGAGGACAAGGAGCGCGCGGCCGCGACCCTGGGCGCCGCCGGCCTCGGCATGGTCGACGCCCCGCTGTCCGGGACCAGCCAGCAGGCCGCCACCCGCGACCTGATCGCCTACGTCAGCGGGTCGCCCGAGGACTGCGCCGCCGCGCTCCCGGTCATCCGCACCTTCACCCGGGCGCAGTACCAGCTGGGACGCCTCGGCAACGGGACCCGGATGAAGCTGGTCGCCAACCACCTCGTGGCGATCCACAACGTGGCGGCGGCCGAGGCGCTGCTGCTGGCCGCGCGGGCGGGGCTGGACCTGCCGGCCGTGATCGAGGCCGTGAGCGACGGGGCGGGCGGCTCGCGGATGCTGCAGGTGCGCGGTCCCCTGATGGCCAGCGGCGAGTACGCCGCCACGATGCGGGTCGACAACTTCGTCAAGGACATCGACATCATCGAGCAGCACGCCGGCAGCCTCGGCTCCCCGGTGCCGCTGCTCGCCGAGTGCGCCCGGCTGTACCGGACGATGCTCGAGAGCGGCCGCGGCGACCTCGACACCGCCGCCGTCTTCGACGAGCTGCTCCGAGGGTCAGAGCAGGCGCGCGAGGCGTAGCGCCACCTGCACCTCGGTGCTGCGCTGGGTGAGGGGGTGCTCCAGCACCTCCTCGACCTTGCGCAGCCGGTTGCGGACCGTGTGCTCGTGGACGTGCAGGTGCGCGGCGGTCGCCACGTGGCTGCCGAGGCGGTACGACGTCTCGAGCGTCTCGCGCAGCCGGGCGGCCTCCTGGGTGTCGCCGGCCAGCGCGCCCAGCTCGTCGCGGACGAAGCGCCGGGCGCGGTCGCGGTCGCGCATCAGCAGGATCTCCAGGCCGACCTCGGCGTGCTCGAGGACGGGCGAGTCGAGCGTCGTACCCGCCGCCTTGCGGATGGCCTCCGCCTCCTCGGCCTGGGCCAGGCTCGCGCGGAAGCCCTCGATCCCGCGCCCGGGCTCCCCCAGCGTCGCCGTCGCGCCGACCGCCTCCAGGCAGGCGCGGACCGCCTGGCGGGCCTCGGTCGACCAGGCGGTCGCCCGGCCGAGCCAGACGACGCTGGCGCTCAGCTCGCGGGGCAGGGTCAGCGAGTGCCGGGTGCCGGCGGCGTCGGCCATCCCGACCGCGAACCGGCTGGCCGCCCCCTCCGCCATGGCCGGCAGCAGCACCGCGAGGTGGTGCAGGTCCAGGGAGTAGCCGATCGTCGTGAGGTCCGCGGGAGACAGCAGGGTGCCCGGGTCGGCGAGGATGTCCTCGATGAGCCGGTGGCGCACGTGCGCCCGGGACATGTTGAGCGCCTGTTCCTCGGCGCTGAGCCGGTCGGCGACCTGGATGGCGACGTGGTCCTGGTAGTCCAGGATCAGCCGCGTCAGCTCCACAACCTGGCTGGACAGGTCCGGGACGGCGTCCGCCGGAGCCCCGTCGAGGAGCGCCGCCACCCAGGTGTCCCACATGACCCGGAACCCGACCCGGTAGGAGCGCTGCATCGCCGCCTGCGGGATCCGCAGCTGCGCCTGGAGCGCACCGAGGACCAGCGGCTGGTGCAGCCGCACGTCCTCGAGCTGGAGCGAGCCGTTCAGCACGGCGCGCAGCAGCGAGAGGTTCTCCTCGACGCTGGCGCGGAGGGTGGAGATGAACGGCTCGGTGCCGGCCCGGTCGGGGAACGCCGCCTCGACGTCGCTGTGCACGACGCGCTCGCGCAGCGCCTCCAGATCGACCTGATCCGTGATCTCGACCGCCCAGGGCGCGAGCATGCCGACCTCCTCCGCTGCGGGGGCCAGGCTACCGGGCGTCTCGGGCCGGACTCGACCGGCACTCGGTCGCGGGCCGCCTGGGTACCGTCGGGGCTGCCCACCCCCGACGGACCACCGGAGGTCCCGTGCCCGAGCTCCGCCCGCCCCGCAGTCTCAGCCGACCGGTGCAGCGAGGCCGCGACCGGCTGGTGGGGCTGTGGCAGCACCGCTACCCGACCGTCGCCGTCACCGGGATGACCGGCGCCGGCAAGACCGAGCTGGTCGACCACCTGTGCGGGCGGGGCGACACGGGCGCCACGGTCGAGTCGGGGTCGGCCGTGATGGAGCGCCGGGTCCGCCGCGACCGGCGGCTGCGCGGGTTCCGCTTCCGCGTCGTACCCGGGGAGAACGCCGCGACCCGCCTCGGCGCCCTCGACGAGGTCTTCCACGACGACCCGGTCGACGGCGTACTGCACGTGGTGGCCAACGGCCTGGCGACCGGCCGCCGACCCGCGGGGACCACGGGTTCCGCCGTCGTCGACCGCGAGGAGCAGCTGGCCCGCGAGCTGGAGGACTGGACGGTCACCGCCCACCGGATCGCCTCGATGGCGGTCCGCCGCGACCGGCCGACCTGGCTGGTGATCGTGGTGACCAAGGCCGACCTGTACGCCGAGTCCGTGGACGAGGTCGTCCGGTCGTACTCGCCCGGCAGCGGCACCCCGTTCGGCGACCGCGTCGACGAGCTGCGCGCCCTGGCCGGCGCCGCCAAGCTCTCGGTCGACGTCCTGCCCGCCTGCAGCCACCTCGAGGAGGCCAGCGGCGTCGACCGCGCCACCCGTGACGCGTACCTGGCCAAGCTCGAGGCCCGGATGGCCCAGCTCTCCGGCCACGTCTAGCCCCCCACCCGCCCCACCCCGCCGAGTCGGCAGAACTTGCGCGCCGAGTCGGCAGAACTTGCGCGCCGAGTCGGCAGAACTTGCGCGCCGAGTCGGCAGAACTTGCGCGCCGAGTCGGCAGAACTTGCGCGCCGAGTCGGCAGAACTTGCGCGCCGAGTCGGCAGAAC
>Ga0335075_10000723_pt1 | contig 56072 bp, 52 predicted proteins | sample Lox_Sample_24_FD_206723 | JGI IMG/M metagenome (GOLD analysis project Ga0335075, IMG submission 206723) | Soil microbial communities from Loxahatchee National Wildlife Refuge, Florida, United States - Lox_Sample_2.4 | ecosystem: Environmental > Terrestrial > Soil > Wetlands | place: USA... | reverse complement strand
AACGACCGGCTAAGACAGGAATCGAGGCCATGCGCAACAGCGAACACGAAGCCGCCATCGCCGCTTTTATTCGCGACAACGGCGTCACCCGCTGCCCGACCGCCTGTGTCGTGCGCACCCAGGGCACCGTCAGCCATGCCGACCGGCAGGCGCTGCAGCAACGCGCCGCCGAATTCGAGCACCTGCGCCAGCGTCGCCGCCCGCGCGCTGCAGCCGCCGCGCTCGACCTTCACCGCTGACATCCGCATCGATGCCGCCATGCCGCCAAAGGTTCGGCGCCGCCAACGAATTGCCTCGGTGCCGCGCGGGCGATATCGGAAGAGCGCCTTTAGCCTCGGGTCGAGGGCAGCCCGCCTTGTCGCATCGACCCCGCCTTGTCGCGTCAACAATAGGCGTCGCTGCGCCCGTAAACGCTGTTAGCCGCGGGTTGCCGGCGGCGGCGCTGGCGGGTTCGGCGCAGTCGTCTGGGTGTCGGCGGCGGCCGGCAATTGCGGCAGTGCCGGCATCGCCTTGGCCACCAGCACAGTCAGATCCAGCATGCCGAGACCGATGGCGACCGCCAAAAGCCATGCGTTCATTTCGCTGGCAACCCGTTCGAGACGTCCCGCGCTGTGCTTCATCGGCGACCCCGCATCCAATTCGCAATTCCGCTGCGACAGAGGTAGCGCCATTCTGCTGCGCTGCAAAATGCAAATTTGGAATAGGTCTTATAACCGTTCTTAAGAGATTGTTGCAGCGATGTTGCTGCAATGCAACATGGGATTAAAAGGCACTCGAAACGACCCCCCGCGCGTCACTCCGCGGCGCGATGCGGCCGGGACCGGTTGCTGGCGCCAGACAGTGGCGAGCGCGGTGCGGTCCGCCGCGCCCGGCGCCGCGCCCGGCACCCGGTCGGCGGATTCCCGGATTCGAGCGCGATCGCAGACCTGCCGCCAGTGACGCTCACGACCCGCCCTAGCTCACGACCCGCCATAGCTCACGACCCGCCATAGACCGGGATCACCGCACCGCGAGTCACCCGGTTCTGCGGGGAGGCGAGAAACGCGATCAGGTCGGCGGCCTCGGCGGGCGGGACCCAGCGGCCGTGATCGGCATTCGGCATCGCGTCGCGGTTCGCCGGCGTATCGAGGATCGATGGAGCGATCGCATTGATCCAGATCTCTTCGGCGACGGTCTCTTCGGCCAGGGCCTGGGTCAGGGCGGCGACCGCCGATTTCGCCGCGGCGTAGGCGACCATGCCGGCGCCGTGCCGCGGTTCCAAGGCCGGACGTGCGGCGATATTGACGATCCGGCCGCCGCGCGCGCCGCTCGGGCCTGGGCCCGGTCGCCGCCGGAAGGCACCGATCGCTGCTGCCGAGCACAGAAACGCGGAAAGTGCGTTCATGCGAAACTGCGCCACGAAATCGGCCGCGGACATATCGCCGATCGGCGCCATCGCAAACCCGCCGGCGAGATGGATCGACGCCCATAACGGCGGCAGGCCCTGATAAAAGCGCTGCACCGCGGCCTCGTCGGCGACATCGATGTTGCGCGTGATGTGCACCCCGGCATCATGCCGATGGGGGAAATCGTCGAGTTCGGCAGCCACCAGATTGGGCAGATGGCATACCGCCCCGGCGGCGCGCAGCGCCGCGACGACCGCGCGGCCCAGGGCGCCGGTGCCGCCGGTCACGACGACATGGCTGCCGGCAAAATCGACCATCGTGATGACCTCCGCAAAATCGCTATCGGCGAATCTATAGTCGCGCGTAACGCCGGGGGATGCCAGGCTTTGGCAAATGGCCGGGGCAAATGGCCGGGCTGCGGATTCCGCGCAACGGCGCCGGCTGATCAGCGAGCCCGCTGCGAAACCGCCGCACCGGGCTATACTCGCCGGCGAGACGGATCGGACCAACGGAGCGAATGATGAGCCAAGCCCTCGACGGTATCCGCATCATCGACATGACCCATAATCAGGCGGGGCCTGCCTGCGCCCAGATTCTCGGGTTCCTCGGCGCCGACGTGATCAAGCTCGAGGAGCCCAAGGGCGGCGATGTCGCCAGGCGCAACATGCGCGACCGGGCCGATAGCGACAGCCTGTTCTTCCTTTTGTTCAACGCCAACAAGAAGAGCCTGACGCTCAACCTGAAGACCGGGCGCGGCAAGGAGCTGTTTCGTGAGCTGCTCGCCAAATCCGACGTGCTGCTCGAAAATTTCGGGCCCGGTGCGCTCGACCGGCTCGGCTTTGGCTGGGAGGCGATCCAGCGGATCAATCCGCGACTGATCTATGCATCGATCAAGGGCTTCGGCACCTATGGTCCGTACCGCGACTTCAAGAGCTACGAGCCGATCGCCCAGGCGATGGGCGGGGCGATGAGCATCACCGGCTTCCCGGAGAACCCGCCGACCTTTGTCGTGCCGGCAATCGGTGATTCGGGCACCGGCATGCACATGGCGATCGGCATCCTCGCCGCGTTGCAGCAGCGCCACAAGACCGGGCGCGGCCAGCAGGTCGAGGTGTCGATGCAGGACGCGGTCGTCAACCTGATCCGGGTCAGCCTGCGCGATCATCAGCGGTTTCACGGCGCGATGCCACGGCGCGGCAACCAGATGGGCAGAGGGGTCCCGAGCACGACCTATCCCTGCGCCCCGGGCGGACCCAATGATTATGTCTTCATCACCGCGCAGCAGCAGATGTGGCCGGCCTTCACCGCGGCGATCGGCCGGCCGGAGCTTGCCGATGATCCACGCTTCGCCACGGAGGATGCACGCTGGGACAATCGTGCCGAGCTCAGCGCGATCGTCGAAAGCTGGACCCGCGCCCGCTCGAAGCACGAGGCGATGCGCATCCTCGCCGCGGCCGGGGTGCCGAGCGGGGCCTGCCAGGACACCGGCGAGGTGCTGGCCGATCCGCATCTGAAAGAGCGCGAGATGATCGTCGATGTCGATTATCCGACCCGCGGCCGCTACCAGACGGTCGGCTGTCCGGTCAAATTGTCGGATTCGCCGGCCAGCGTCGCCCGCCCGCCGCAGCTGGGCGAGCACACCACGGCCCTGCTCGGCGAAATTTGTGGCCTCGCCGCGGGTGAGGTCGCCCGGCTGCGCGAGGACGGCGTCGTCTAACGGATCGGCGCCGGTCCGGCCGAGGGTTCACGGTCCCGCGGCAAGCCGCTCGATCGCCGGCAGCAGCTCCGCCATGCCGGCGATGGCGAGCGCAGCGCCGCATCCCAGCAACCGGTCCGCGTGATCCGAGGCACAATGACTGCCGCCGCAAAACCCGATCGCCATCATGCCGGCGGCGCGCGCAGCCTCGATTCCGGCCCGGCTGTCCTCGACGACGACACAGCGCCCGGGTGCGGCGCCCATCCGCGCCGCGGCGTAGAGAAACAGGTCGGGGGCGGGCTTGCTGCGCGCGACCAGCGCGGCGCTGAACAGGTTGCCGCCGAAATGGTCGATCAGCCCGGTCAATTCGAGCTTGCGGCGCAGCTGCAGTGGGCTGCTGCTCGAAGCGACGCAGACCCGGTAGCAGCAGACCGGGGATGAGAGCGAGGCGATTGCCGCGTCCACGCCGTCGACTGCCCGCAGCGCGCCGCGGAACTCCCGCTCCAGCAATCTGCCGACCTGCGCGTCGTAATCGCCAGGCAGCGCGCGGCCGAGCTCGCCCTCGATGATCCGTTTCACTGCCGCGTCGGTCATGCCGCAAAACCGTTCGAGCAGGGTCTGCGCGGTCGTGGCATAACCGCACGCGTTCAGCACCCGGGCGTGCGCACGGTTGATGATCGGCTCGCTGTCGACCAGGACGCCATCGCAATCGAAGATGACGAGATCGGGTGTCACGCCGCGCCCGGTACCCCGGCGGCGTCGAGTGCGGCGGTCTGGCGGCTAGCGAGTGCGGTCTCGTCAAAATCCTCGATCAGTTCGTGAAACAGGCGGTGCCAGTTGATCTCGGCCTTCAGGTGCATAAAGACCGAGCCGAGCCCAACCGCGGCCCGGTCCATAAACACAAACTCGCGTGGCGGCCGCACCCCGCCGAGGCGGCGGATGTCGCGGTGCACGCTCTCGACCAGCCCGGCGCCGTCGCCGCCTTTCGCCTTGTCCTGGATCAGCCGGGTGCGGTCGTCGAGCAACGGGCCGTAGACAAAGGACGCCCAGCGGTTCAGCACCTCGATCATCTCGCGCGACAGGTCGCCGAACCCCCAGCTCTTATAGGCGTGCACCGCCAGCTCCCGGTCGCCGCGCTCGAGCGCGTGATAGAGGTCGATCACACCCTTGACGAAGGCGGCGCGAAACACCCGCACGCAGCCGAAATCCAGGAGGTTGACGCCCCCCTCGGAGGTCACCGTGTAATTGCCGAGATGCGGGTCGCCGTGAATGACGCCGTAATGATAGAACGGCACGTACCAGACCCGGAACATGCGCAGCGCCACCTGGTTGCGCCGCGCGATCGATGCCTTGGCCGTGTCGAGGATCGGCGCGCCGTCGAGCCAGGTCATCGTCAGGAGGCGCCGGGTCGACAGTTCGGCGATCGGTCGCGGCACCGTGATCCCCGCTTCGTCGCGCAGGATCGCGCCATAGAGCCGCATATGCGCGGCCTCGCGCTGGTAGTCGAGCTCCTCGCGCAGCCGCTCGGCGATCTCGGCATGGATCTCGGCGGTGCTGACCGCACGGTCATAGCGCTCATAGAGCCCCATCGCCAGCTTCAGCTGGCGCAGGTCGGCTTCGACCGCCGAGGCCATCTCCGGATACTGCAATTTGCAGGCGAGCACGGTGCCGTCGAGCCCGATCGCGTGGTGCACCTGGCCCAGCGAGGCGGCGCGCGCGGCGGTTTTGTCGAAGCTGCGAAAGCGGCCCTGCCAATCCACCCCCAACTCGCCGGCCATCCGCCGCCGCACAAACGGCCAGCCCATCGCCGGCGCGTTTGCCTGCAACTGGACCAGTTCATCGACATATTCGCGGGGTAGTGCGTCGGGGATCGTGGCCAGCAATTGGGCGACCTTCATCAGCGGCCCCTTGATGCCGCCGAGTGCCGCCTTCAGGTCGGCGGCATGGCGGCTGCGATCGACTGCGATGCCGAGATAGCGCTCGCCGGCGAGCCGCGCGGCGAGGCCGCCCATGGCACTCGATACCTGCGCATAACGCCGCACCCGCCCCGTCAAGGAATTGTCGTCGCTGACCATCACCGATCCCTGGAGGGTTATCTACGGTCGACCACTGGCGCTGCAAGACCGGCACCGCCTGCTCCCGATGTCGGCCCCGGATGTCGGCCCCCGGAGGTCGGCTGGCCGGGGCAGTCGGGCAGCGCCCTTCAGCCGCGCGGACCGCCCGCGACATAGATGACTTGGCCGGAAACGAATGACGCATCGTCACTGGCGAGGAAGGCGATGACGTTGGCGACGTCGCGCGGCACGCCGACCCGACCGACCGGGATCGCCTTGGCCCGCTCGGCCTTGTATTCCTCGATATCGCGGCCGAGGCGGATCGCCACCGCGCGGGTCATCTCACTGTCGATAAAGCCCGGTGCCACCGCGTTGGCGGTGATGCCGAACCGGCCGAGCTCGATCGCCAGCGTGCGCGCCATGCCTTGGAGCCCGGCCTTTGCCGTCGAATAGTTGGTCTGGCCGCGATTGCCGAGGGCCGAGGCCGAGGACAGGTTGATGATCCGTCCCCAATTCCGCTTGACCATCTCGCGCTGCGCCGCCCGTGCGCACAAAAACGCACCTTTGAGGTGAACCAGGGAGACCGCGTCCCAATCCTCCTCGCTCATGCGATGGATCAGGTTGTCGCGGGTGATGCCGGCGTTGTTGACCAGGATGTCGAGCGAGCCGAGTCCGGCCACGATCTCGGCGACCGCGCGCTCGACCTCGGCGGCGATACCGACATCGGCAGAGAGGCCGAGCACTGCGACCCCGTGCCGTGCGCCGATCTCGGCCGCGGTCGCTGCTGCGGCGGCACCGTCGAGGTCACAGATGGCGATCGCCGCACCTTCCTCGGCCAGCCGGTCGGCAGTCGCGGCACCGATGCCGCGCGCACCTCCGGTGATCAAGGCGACCCGTCCCGCCGAGCGTGGCGTCATCTCAGTGTCCTCCGATGTGCCGGGTTTCAACCTGTCGCAGCGGGCCGCCGCATGCAACCTGCTTCCTCGCGGCAACACCGAACGAAAAATTCCCGATGCAACGACACGGCATCGTGGTCTGACGCCACGGTGACGCTGCGGGCGATGCCCTGCGGACGGAGGCGGGAGTATTCAAATCCAGCGCGGAAGGACCGCCAACAAGCCGGCTGCACCCGTCGCCGGAACGGCCAAAGACAGCGGGCGGTCGTGCCCACTTCATGGCGCCGGCCGGCCATTGCCGCGAGGACGCGGCGCCCGCGCCAGATGTGAGCGCCTGAAGCAGACGCCTCAAGCGGCGCCGATGTGCGTCCGGGCTTGACGATAGACAAAACGTCAGATTGAATGGACAAACCAATCTGAAACTGTCTCTGTCGGTCGGGCGGAGCCTCGCCAGTCTTATCCCGCTGTTTTCGGCCGCTCATGGCCGCGTGCAAAGCACCAGCACTTTCGTCTTTCGCGCTCCGCATCGTCCAGCAACGCCGCAACGGGAGTATCGCCAATGGCAGCGATGGCGCCGATGCATGTCGGACGGCCGGTGCCGCAGCCGATCCAACATTCCCCGCCGCCGGCCGCGTTCGACCACGGTGCGCAATACCATCGCCGCCGGCTCGATGGCAATGCGGTCGAGCTGTTCGACCGATATTTGGCGGTGATTCCGGCCGATTCCGCAGAACTTTTGGAAAAAGTCTTTCGGTTGCGTTTCCAGGTCTACTGTATCGAACGCGGTTTCGAGGATGCCGCCGCCTTTCCCGACGGCCGCGAGCAGGACGGCGACGAGACCCGCTCGCTGCACTCGCTGCTGCTCGATCGGGCGACCGGCTCGGCGGTCGGCACGGTGCGCCTCATTCTGCCGGATCCTGCGCGCCCGCTCCCGGTGTTCAAGATTATCGGTGCCGGCCGGCTGCACGACACCGGATTGCCTCTGGCGACCACCGCCGAGGTTTCGCGGTTTGCCGTCGCCAAGGCGTTTCGCAGCCGCCTCGAAGCCGGATGGCGGGGGGGAGTGGGCCGCGTCGCGGCGGGCTGCCGGGAGCCGGCGCTACAGCTCCTAACCTTCGGCCTTATTCGCGCGATCGTGATGATGGGAGCGCTCGGCGAGGTGACCCACGTCGTCGCGATGATGGAGCCGGCGCTGCGGCGTCTGCTCGGGCGGCTCGGCATCGCCTTTCATCCGCTCGGCGGGCCGGTCCAGCATCATGGGCTGCGACAACCCGGCTGGGCGGTGCTGGCTCATCTAGGCGAGCGGGTCCGGCATTGCCACCCCGAGCTGTGGGAGCTTGCCACCGAGCGCGGCAAGCGCCAACCGGGTGTCGCGGTTACGGCCGGGGCGTAAAGTAATTGCAAAGCTCAGCCGCGCGGCCTGCCGGTGCGGTGAATCGCGGGCAGGATCAGCCGCCGGGTGAACAAGCCGACCCCGGCCCACATCGTCAACGACCACAACGGGACGCCTCCCCAAGGCGGGTCGGGATACTGCCATTGCCCGGTGCTCACCCCGACATGTTCGATCAACACACCGAGCCCGGCCATGTAACCCGCATATAGCACGTCGTTGAACTCGTGAAACAGCGCAAGGCAGGATGCCAGCAGGATCGCCGAGGCGGGCAGCAGCGCGCTGCGATCTGCAATCGTCGCAAATGGCAGGGCAAAAACCGCGGCTGCCCCCGCGGCGAAATAGAGGTTTCCGTTTGCCGGCCTGCCACCGATCAGCCGGATCGCATGCAGTGTGTAAAAGCCCCACGCAAGATATTCATAATACGGCATCCCAAAAAGATCGGGATGGTCAAAACGGAACAGGCCCTGATCCAACGCCGCACGGTTCATCACGACGAAGGCTGAGTCGACTGCACAGGCCGCCAGAAATTCGGCGCCGGTCAGGCGGCCGAAACCGACCCACCAGATCGCCACCATCGTCGCCAGTTTCGCCGGATTGCCGGGAACCCAGGCCAGCGCCGCCGCGGTCGCGGCGAGTTGACCGAGGAGCAGAAGTGGTCCGCGCCGCAAAGTCCAGATAGCGCCGACCCATGCCCGCATGCTGAACTTGCCCGAAGCCGAAATCGGCGCCGAGGCTGCAACCGACCGCTTGAGATTTCGTCAACACCGGATCAACTGCCTCAGTCCGCGGGCGGATCGGGTTTCCAGTGGTCCGATCGAAACGCATGGTTCCCAAGTGTTTCGTCAATCGGCCCACCAGGCTGATAGGTTGGTGGTGCGATTCAGCTAACCGATCGGGACCATCTCTTGGCATCGCACCGCTAGCCATTGGCGAACGAGCCATATCGAGGGCATGCGTCCGATCGAGACTGCCCCTGGCGGTCAGCGACGCCGCGAGATGCCATGGACTGTCGCTTTCGCGCGGGCGGGTGGCTGGGCAACCGTCTGCGGAGGTTCTCTATCACCGGTCGGGTTCGATGAGGCGAAGTCGCCTAGCCGAGGTGTCGAAAAACTTTACAATCCGACCTCGTGGATCGACTGCGGGCGCCAACGCCGTTAACTATGTCGTTGGTAAAAATGAGGCTTTTCCGATTGGCACGGAAGATGCAGCAAACACGACGGAGTAAGGTTACTTTTGTGTGGGGACTGCAAATGAATGTGCCAAAACTACTTGCCGGAACCGCGATCGCCGCCGCTCTTCTCTGGAGCGGTGGAGCGAACGCGGCATTCATCGATTTCGGCGGGTATACCGGTCTCGCGTTGATCAAGTTTCAAAATTATGAAAGCTTCAACACCACCTCGATCGGCGTCGGCTCGCAAAACTTTGGCGTGGTAGAAGTAACCTCGATCCAGGACCCCACTACCGGCGCCAATATCTGGACCCAGGGTGGGAGCAACGGATACTTATCGGCGGTGTTCAACGGCATCACGGTGGCTAGCGTGACCGCGACGGCCGGCGGGTTCAACACCACTAATACCGGCGGTACCTTCGAGCTTTGGCAAACTGCCGCAAACTTTGACCCTTCGCAAGGCACCGGTGGTTATACTGCAGCTGGCTGCACGGTCGGCGGGCTCTGCTACAACGGCATCACCAATGCCGGCGGCACCGACGTGCTCAATTTCAACCTGGTCCCCGGTACCACCACCGATCCGACCAATACGTTGAGCGCCTTTATCACAACCCAGACCCTGCCGACCAGCGGACACGCGGAGGGCTTCGCTGACATTACCGGCGGCACCGACGCGCCTCAGTTCGGCACAGGCGGTTTCACCACGGACATTGCCAATGCCGATCTTCATTTTCTCGATAATTTCTGCGGCAACGGGCAATCGGGCTGCGGCGGTCCGACCAGTTCGAACTGGGACCTGTTCAGCCAGGATCCAGTGAACGCAAACATCGTTACCCCTGCGGTGCCCGAACCGGCTTCGCTCGCGCTGCTAGGCACGGCGTTGCTCGGCTTCGGGGCCGTCGCCCGGTGGCGGTGGAAGAAGTAGCGCACGGTCACGATGACAGGTCGTCGGATTTCTTTACAACGGATCCGGAAAGCGGCGGGATGATGCCCGCCGCGACCGCCTGTCGCATCGCCGCTTCTTTTGCAGGCTGCCGCTGGTGATGGTTAACATGGCTATCAGGGGCAATCGCGGCGGTGGGGCGCTATCACCGCATGCTACCCGGCCGGGAGCGGGTGAGATTTTTCAGCACTCGTCATAAAGTGAACCTGCAAGATTATAAAGTGAAGCTGTAAGATTTTTCGACACCCACGATAAAGTTGACCCACCCGCCGATCAGCACTGAAAATCTTGCCGCGGCGCTGCGGGAATGGCGGGCGCGGCTCGGCGAGGCCGCCGTGCTCGCAGGGGCCGCGGCGCAACAGCATTATGGCCGCTGCACGACTGGCCGCGAGCGCACGATCCCGGCGGCGCTGCGGCCGCGTTCGGTCGCCGAGATCGTGGCCATTCTCGAGGTGGCGCGGCGCCATGTGATCCCGCTCTACCCGATCAGCACCGGGCACAATTGGGGCTATGGCAGCGCCGTCCCGGTCAGCGATGATTGCGTCGTGCTCGATCTCAGCGGCCTCGACCGGATCGTCGAGATGGATCGCGAACTCGGGCTCGTCACTGTCGAACCCGGTGTCACGCAGCGCATGCTGTATGAGTTCCTCGAGCACAACCGGCTGCCGTTTCTGGTGCCGGTGACCGGTGGCGGGCCGAATTGCAGCCTCCTCGGCAACGCGCTGGAGCGCGGCTACGGCATCACCCCCTATGCCGACCACACCGCAGCGGTGACCGCGATCGAAGCGGTGCTGCCAAACGGGCGGATCTACCGCTCGGCGTTGAGTGAGGCCGGTGGCGAACTCGTCGACCGGGCCTTCAAATGGGGCATCGGGCTCTATCTCGACGGTCTGTTCGCGCAGAGCAACCTCGGCATCGTCACGCGCATGACGATCGCGCTCGCGCGGCGGCCCGAACGGATCGAGGCGTTCCTGTTCGGCCTCACGCCGGAAGCCGGGCTGGCAAAAGCGGTTCCCGCGGTGCAGCGGGTATTGCGTGAACTCGGCGGGGTCGCCGGATCGATTAATCTGATGAACAGCCGGCGAATGCTCGCCATGATCACCCGCTACCCGGAACGAGGCGAGATGCGTGACGGCATCCTGCCCGCCGAACTCGTCGCCGAAATGGCGGCGCAGCATCGGGTCATGGCCTGGACCGGATTTGGCGCGCTTTATGGCACTGCGGCGGTGGTGCGCGCGGCGCGCCAGACAATCCGCCAGGTCCTGCGGCCGGCGGTGAGCCGGCTGACCTTTATGACCCCGCGCGGCGCCGGGCGGCTGCACCGCGCCTTGAGCCGGGTGCCGCGGCTGCGCCATGGTCCGCTCTCGCGACGGGCGCGGGCGCTCGATGCGGCGATGCAGCTTGTCGCCGGGTGCCCGAGCGAGGTCGCCCTGCCGCTTGCCTATTGGCGATCGGCGACCCCTCCCGCCGGCGCCGAACTCGACCCCGCGCGTGACGGCAGCGGCCTGATCTGGTACTCGCCGCTGGTGCCGATGCGCGCGGAACCGGTCGAGCGTTATGTCGGGATCGTCGGCAAGGTCTGCGCCGCACACGCGATCGAACCGTTGATCACGCTGACGAGCCTGTCCGAGCGTTGTTTCGACAGCTCGGTGCCGTTGCTGTTCGACAGAAACGACCGGGATGCCGGTGTGCGCGCGCGCTCATGCTACCGCGCGCTGCTTGAGGCCGGCCGTGCCGAGGGTTTTGTGCCCTATCGGCTGAGCGCGCATGAGATGGCCTGGCTGACCGCGGGCGACGCACCCTGCTGGGAGATGGCGGAGGCGATCAAAGCGGCCCTCGATCCCACCGGGATTATCGCCCCGGCGCGATATATCGGGACGCGCTGAACGGAACGGGGCACCGGTCGAATGGAGTGGCGGCCCGAGGCTGCGACGAGGCGGCCGCCAGTCTCGTGCCAGTCACACGAACCGGGCAGAACGGACACGGGCGTCCCTTCCGTGCCGCCGCCATCGTTGCGAAAGCGGGAAGTCCGCGGCCGCGCGCATGGATGGCCGCTCGGCCTGTCTGCGTTCCAGGGCAGGCGGAAAAACCGGACGGCACCAAAGTCAGCTTCGATCCACTAGGGAATTGTTCACCGGTTGCCGCGAAGCTTGGACGCGGGGGGAGGATGCTGATCGGTTTCGGGTAGACGCCAATGACGGTCGCAGCGATGGCGGATATTGTTGCCCGCTACGACCAGTATTTCGCGGTGGTGCGGGCGAGGACGCCCGAACAGCTCGATCTCGCATACCGCCTGCGTTATCAGGTCTACTGCGTCGAACATCGCTTCGAGGATCCGCGGTGGCATCGCGACCGCCGCGAGGCCGACGAGGATGACGATCGTTCGGCGCACGCTCTGTTGCTGCATCGTCCGAGCGGTGCTGCAGCCGGGACCGTGCGCTTGATTATGCCGGCGCTCGGCGAGCGACCCCGCCCATTGCCGATCGAGCAAGCTCTTGATCCGGTCGCGCGGGCTCGGCTCGGTGCTTTGGCCCCGCAGCAGATCGCCGAGGTGTCCCGCTTCGCCGTGTCAAAAAGCTTTCGCCGGCGTCATCGCGATGGCCGCTACGGCGAAGCCGATGACGTCCACCGGGACGATGCGGCCGCGACGGTGGATCGGCGAGTGATGCCGTTCATCACCTTGGGGTTGCTGCGGGCGGTTCTCGGCATTTGCCTGGAGCACCGGGTCAGTCACCTTGCGGCGATGATGGAGCCGGCATTGCTGCGCCTGTTGCTCCGGCTGGGGTTGGTGTTCGAGCCGCTGGGCGGGCTGGTCGAGCATCATGGGTTGCGCCAGCCTTGCCTGGCGCGCCTCGACGATCTCACCCGGCGATCGCGGCAGGCAGCGGATTTGCTGTGGCACTATGCCGGTCGCGACCTCGTCGAAATCGAGGCGGTCGGGCGCGCCGCCACCGATCCGGGGTGGCTCCACCGCGCCTAGACCATGATTGTGCCGGATCGAAGTGCACCGCGCTCCGATCTGGTCCGCGAATCATGGTCTCGTTTTGGAATCGAGGGCGGGATTCACGCAAGAAACGGAAACCCTGTTTCCATTTCACGCGATCCTGCTCTCGCGCCAACCGGCCCGCGGCGACCGAGCGGATGCGTCATCGGGCCTCGCGAGCACCACACCCGCGATCATTGCCCCCGCGATCACCACCCCCACGATTATCGCTTCGGGGGCTTCATCCCGGTGTTTCGAGACTGTCAAATCGGTTTGCCGATGGCGATCCCGGGTTGGAGCAATTGCTGCGGGTGCAATGCACCAGGGATGATGTCGACGAATGACGGGGGCCGGTCAGGCGACGATCCGCGCCTCGCTTCGCGCAAACCCGCCGCGCGCCCGGATCGTTGCAGCCAGCCCGTCCATCAGCGTGGTGCGGGCACGAAAGGCGAGGCCGTCGGCGGCATGCCGCGGGTCGCCGATCGAGATCGGTACATCACCGCAGCGCTGCGGGCGCTGGCTGACCAGCGGCTCGGTGCCGCACAGCGCTCCGATCATCTTGGCAAGGCGGCAAACCGTCGTGCCCTCGCCTGTGCAGACGTTGAATACCGGGGCGTGGGTGGTGGCCGCCGCCAGCGCGTGGCGCAGGGCTGCGATCCCGTCGGCGATAAAGGTGAAGTCGCGCACTTGCTGGCCATCGCCGAAGATCTCGATCGGCATGCCGCGGCGCAGACGCTCGATAAAGATCGCGATCACTCCGGAATAGGGCGAATAGGGGTTCTGGCGCGGGCCATAGACATTGAAGAAGCGCAACCCGGTGGTCGGTATGCCATGGGCGATCCCGGCGGCGCGGGCGTGCAGTTCGCAGGCCAGCTTGTCGGCGCCATAGGTGCTCAGCGGCGCGGTACTGCCGGTCTCGCTCGCCGTGCCGCGGCAGTCGCCATAGACCGCGGCGGAGGAGGCGTAGACGACCGGAACGCCACCGCGCCGGGCTCGCCGCGCCGCGTCGAAGATGTTGATCGTGCCGGTCAGATTGACCTGGTGGGTGCGCAGCCAATCGCGGTTGCAACGCTCGACCGAGGCGATCGCTGCCAGGTGAAAGCATCCTTCAACATCGTCAAACGCGCGCCCGACGACATCCGGGTCGGCGATATCGGCCTCGATCAGTTCGACGCCGCGGGGCAGATTGTCGCGCCTGCCGCTCGACAGATCGTCGAGGACCCGGATGCGGTGTCCATCTTCGAGCAAGGCTTCGACCAGGTGCGAGCCGATAAACCCGGCTCCCCCAGTCACCAAGAAACGAGCCATCCGACACCCTTGGGTAGTTGCGGCAGCCTTCGGCAGTTGCGGCAGCCTTGGGCAGTTGCGGCGACTCCGGCGGCACGCGCCGGACCTGTCGGCGGCAATCGACTCCCGGTCTGCTCGGTCATCGTGCTCGAGGCAATGGCCAGGGGCACGCGCGTTGCCGACCAACGCCAATCCCGCCCCAAAGGTTCCGCCGAATGTGCGCTTCGCCTTCGAGCGAGTCCGGTGCAGACGAAACCAACCGCCGCTCGGATGCTCGCGGCCCGGACCCGACGGCCCGGCAAAGACACACCTAGCGCCGTTTCGTGCGGAAGGGAAGCAGAATCAAGGTTAATTTCTTATGCGACTGCGCTTTGTCGGCCTCCCGCAAGAAAATCTTAATCATTGAAGTCAGAATTGTCATTATTCCGCCGCATTGCCTGGAGCTTCGCGCGCCTCCCGCGGCAACGCGACGCGCGGCACTTCGCGGTCTCCGGCGGCTTCCCTCTTGACCGCCGCAATCAGTGCGGCACGATCGCTTCGGGTTCGATGCGCGTCTCTCTTGGAGCAGTCGGAGCAGGTAGGGCGATCGGGGCGGGGCCTCCGGTCGGGCCGTCGGGTCCGGGCCGCGAACCCCCGGCCGAGCGGCGCAGAGGGTGGTCGGGCGGCCGGCTGCGGCGCAATATCGCGGCGGTGCTGAGCCTTGTTGTCGCAGCGCAGTCGATTGGCGTGGCATTGGCCGCAACCGTGCTCAAGTTCCGCGCCGACGACTGGATCACGGAATGCGACGGCAGTCCCGCTCGCAGCGGCAGCTGCTCGATCACGGTGCCGTTCTGGCAGGTCAGCAATGCCGGCAAGGGCTCGTTTGCGCTGGTGATCATGCTGCGCTCCGGCGAGGTCGGGATTGTCGGCCAGCCCTATCCGGTCCGAGCCGTGCTGCGGGTCGACAAGAACCTGCCGATCGAGTGCCGTCAGGCGCGGTATTGCATCTTTCCGCAGGACGCGGGGCGGACATTCACCGCGGAACTGGAGCATGGCTCGCTCGTCTACGTGGATGTTTTCACCGCGCGGTCAGAGTTCCACTTCAGCCTCACGCCCAAGGGCTATCAAGCCGGAATTGCCCAGATCGAGGCCTGGGGCTTTCCGCTGGCGATCGACTGATCGGGGCACCCGTCGGGGTTCGCGGCGCGGCCGCGTCGGTGGCCCTAGCGATGCAGCAACGCCGCAAACGGCAGCAGGATCGGCGACCACAGCAATAGCGAGAGGGCGGCGATGACGAGGATCGCGGTGCGCGGCGACAATCGCTCGCTCGGCCCGTCAGGGTTGTTCTTGTCGACATCGCCGAGTTCCCAAATATAGGTCTGTGACATTGCCTGCTACCTGTCCGGACCACAACGTGTGCCGTACCACCTAAGGTAACAGCGTCGGCAAGGCAATCGGTATCGTTCGGCATTTGTTTCAGTTTGATCGGGTCGTGGCGCCGATGCCGCGGCGGTTCCGTGGCTCCGGTCGATTTGGCCGGCGATTTGGCCGGCGATTTGACGAGCGATTTGACGAGCATTTGGCTGGGCAACGGCGTGATTGACGAAATTCTGACGAATTGCGGACTGCTAGATGACAGGAACCGGCGCAGCGTGCATCTCCGCACATCCGGGGAGAAGCCGTTGCCCAGCAACCCCGCTTTTGACCCTGCGGCCAATCGTACCGCCGCGCTGGCGCCACTCGTCGCGGGCCGCCGTCAGCCCGAGCCAGTCCGGCGGATCAGCCCGCGCCTTTCGGCACTTGTCGTCGTGCTGCTGTCGCTCGGCACCTGGGCGGCGATCGGAGCGGTCGTCGTCGCGCTGCTGCCCAAGTAAGCTGCGGCCGAAATAAATCGGCATCCCGCAACCCCGATCGCCGCTGCGGGCCGATCCCGGCGCTCAGCGGGCCGTCGCGGAATCGTTTGCCGCGGCATCACCACGCAGCCAATCGGCGATACGACCGCTCGCCCGGCCATCGCCATAGGGGTTGGCGACCCGGCTCATGCGCCGGTACCTGGCCGGGTCGTCGAGCAGCGCGCGCATCGCTTCGTCGAGCTGCTGCTCGTCGCTGCCGACCAGCCGGGCGAGGCCTTGCTCCATCGCTTCCGGACGCTCGGTCGCCGCGCGGGTCACCAGCACCGGCTTGCCGAACGACGGTGCCTCCTCCTGGATCCCGCCGGAATCGGTGACGACAAAATGGCAAAGCCGCAGCAAATAAACGAGCTCCGGATAATCGACCGGATCGATCAGCAGAACATTGTCGTGTCCGCGCAGTGCCTCGATCGCGCGGTGCACATTCGGGTTCGGATGCACCGGAAAGACGATCGCGACATCCGGCCGGCTGGCAATCCGGCGCATCGCCCGGGCGATCTGTTCGAGCCCGCCGGCGAAACTTTCGCGACGATGACCGGTCATCAGGATCAGGCGCCTTTCGGCCAGCCGCGCGGCAAAGCCGGGGGCCAGCACGGTCGCGACCCGCGACCGCAAGGCGGCGTCGCGATCGAGCCGGTCCGCGACCCATAGCAGCGCGTCGATGCCGGTGTTGCCCGTCACCATGATGCGCTCGGCCGCCACACCCTCGCGCAGCAGATTGTCGCGGGCGCGTGGGGTCGGCGCGAAATGCACATCGGCGATGCGGCCGACCAGCACCCGGTTGGCTTCCTCGGGCCAGGGCGCGGCAAGATCGCCGGTGCGTAGCCCGGCCTCGACATGGGCGACCGGGATCCGGCGGTAGAAGGCGGCGAGCGCACCGGTCAGCGTCGAGGTGGTGTCGCCTTGGACGATGACCCGGTCGGGCCGCCAGCAATCGAGCACCCGGCTGACGCCGGTCAGCACCGCCGCCGTCAGTTCGGCGAGATCCTGGTCCGGGCGCATGACGTCGAGGTTCCAGTCCGGGTCGAGCTCGAACAGTTCGAGCACCTGCGCCAGGAGCTCGCGATGCTGGCCGGTGACGCAGAGCTTGCAGTCGAACTCGCGCCGCTGCGCCAGCTCACGGTAGAGCGGGGCGAGCTTGATCGCCTCGGGCCGGGTGCCGAAGACGAACAGGATGCGGATCGGCGGCACCCTATCAGCCCGATCGATGGGTCAGCCCGGTGGCGTCGATGACGACGCGGCGCAGCAATTCCTCGCGCGGAATGCGGCGAAACGGCGAATGGGCCACCAGCACCGCGACGATGTCGGCCTGGCGCACCGCTTCGAGCATGTCGCACAGAGCGACATTCGGCAGTTCGGCAAGCTGCGGCGGCAGGCGGCGCAAATTCGGATCGGCGACGACGATGCGCTGGTCCCCGCCACGCGCCAGCTCGGTGACGATCGCCACCGCCGGGCTTTCGCGCAGATCGTCGACATCGGGCTTGTAGCTGAGCCCGAGGCAGGCTAGGACGGGCTGCTTGAAGCGCTCGGCACATTCGCGGATCTGGGCGACGACAAACAAGGGCTTGGCGTCGTTGACCTCGCGCGCGGTGCGGATCAGCCGGGTGCGCTCCGGCGCCGACGAGACGATGAACCACGGATCGACCGCGATGCAATGGCCGCCGACCCCGGCGCCGGGCTGCAGAATGGCAACCCGCGGATGGCGGTTGGCCAGTTCGATGACCCGCCAGACATCGAGCCCGAGCTGATCGCACACCAGCGACAGTTCGTTGGCGAAGGCGATGTTGACGTCGCGGTGGGCGTTTTCGACCAGCTTGACGAGCTCGGCCGTCGCGGCGTCGGTGCGCAATGCCTGCCCTTGCAGAAACACCCGGTACACCGCCTCGGCATGTTCGGCACAGGCCTCGGTCAGACCGCCGATGATGCGGTCGTTTTCGATCAGCTCGCGGACCATGCGCCCGGGCAATACCCGCTCCGGGCAATGTGCGACATGCACGTCGAGCGGGTCGCCGTGCCGGCCTGGAGGAAACCGCAGATCGGGGCGCAGCCGGCCCAGCCGGCCGGCCAGCTGGGCGGTGGTGCCGACCGGCGAAGTTGATTCGAGAATCACGACATTGCCCGCGGCCAGCACCGGGGCGATCGAATCGGCAGCCGCCTCGATATAGCCGAGGTTCGGCGCATGGCCGTCGCCAAACGGTGTCGGCACCGCGATCACGAACGCATCCGCCGGCTCAGGCCGAGGGGTGGCGCGCAGCTTGCCGAGGGTGGCCGCAGCACGCAGCAGCATGTCGAGATCCGGTTCCGGAAAATAGGGCTGGCCGGCATTGACCGCAGCGACGACGCGCGGGTCGACATCGACGCCGATCACTTCAACGCCACGGCTCGCCAAGGTTGCCGCCGTCGGCAGCCCAATATAGCCCAGCCCGACGACACAAACGGTCCTGACCGGGTACTCCATGCTACGCCGCGCTCGTATGTCATCACCGGTTGCGCTCGCCCGGTTCGGCCCGGCGATTGGCACCCACTCCATCAATACGCGAGGCTCCCGGTCATGGCAAGTGCCGACCCTAGGCGATCGTCGTTAAAAAATCGCAAACAGTGGCTTCAATATTAAACTTCTGGTCAAGACGTGATCCCGACGCGATATCGGTTCCGGCCGGCAAAGCCGGTCTTATCAATTGGCTGTGGGCATGATGAAACAATTAAAAAGCGCATGGTTTTCCCTTGGCCGGGTTGGCGCCGCGGCGTAGCCTTAAACCGAGCCCATGCGGAAGGAGCAGCCTATGGTCACTGGAGCGCCTGCTCTGACGATCGAACGACACCTGTTCGCCGATGACGGCCGCGTCCCCAACAATCCCCGCCTGCCACTGGTCGTTTACCGCGGCGCGCTCGAAACCGGGCCCGGCGCCGCCGCCGCTTGCGAGGCACGGTTTGCCGCCAATGGCTGGAGCGGAGGATGGCGTTCCGGCATCTACGCCCATCACCACTATCACAGCACCGCGCATGAGGCGCTCGGCATCGTCGCCGGCTCGGCGCGCGTGCGGCTCGGCGGCGAGAATGGCAAAACCGTCGAACTGCGTGCCGGCGATGTCGTCGTGATCCCGGCCGGGGTCGCACACAAAAGCGAGGCGGCAACCCCGGACTTCCTCGTGGTCGGCGCCTATCCGCAAGGGCGGGGCCCCGACATGCGCACTCCCGGCGCCCGCGAGCGCGAGCGGGCGCTGGCCAATATCGCCGCCGTGCCGCTGCCGGCTGCCGACCCGGTCGGCGGCAAGACCGGTCCGTTGCTGGCCTGCTGGCGCGGCAGTACGCGCGACTGAGGGAACAGCCGACCCGGTTAAGCCTGCTCGCTGCTCGGGCTCGGCTTGCGGCTCGCCCGCCAGGAGCCCGCCGCGGGAGCTACAGGCAGCGGCCGGAGTAGACGACATTCCCGCCATTGCCGAAAAAGGTGGCGGTGCCGGGGTTGGCCGGCCCCGGCACGGCACTGAGCGCCAATTGTTGTGGCGGAATCTCCAGGTAGCGATCGTAGATCAGATAGCCACCGGTGCACAGGCCGTGTGCCGCGAGCGTCTCCGCCAGCCAATCGCGGCGGATCCGCTCGGCCGCACCGTCGTCGTTCTCGGTCATCACCGTGTTGGTCTGCACGCGATAGGTAAAGTGGCCGGCCGGCCCCGGCGCAAAGCTCTGCACCCGCGCCCCCTCCGGGTCGGTACAGCCGGCGAGAGCGGCGAGCGAGACGGCGGCGGCAAGACAGGCGAGAACGAGCGCACGCATCGGGCGGCTCCCTGATTACTTCGGCGCTTTCTCTTCCTCTATTCGCGGCGCCGAGGCAACCCGTGCCGACGGCAACCCATGGTGACGGCAACCCATGCCGACGGGGGCGCGTTGCGGCAGGACAGCTCCCCAGCTAGGCTCGGTGGCGGAGCGGGCTGCATGCGCGGTGCCGGCGGGGGTTTGGACAATGGGCTGGAAAGATCTGTTGGTGATGCTCGATCCGGCGGCGGATACGCCGGGACGTCTCGCCCTCGCCGCGATGCTCGCCGAGCGATTTGGCGCACATCTGGTCGGGCTCTATCCGGTTCCGCCGAGCGAACCGGTCCGCCCCATCTTTGCTCCCGATCTCGCCGGTCTCGAACCGCTGTTTCACGAATGGCGGGCGCGGGCATTGACCGAGGCCGAGAACACCCGGCAATCCTTCGAGCATATCGCCGGGCTGCGCGGCTTGTCGTGCGAGTGGCGCACAGTAGGCGAGGCGCGGGAGGACGCCCCGGCGGTGCATGCGCGCTATGCCGATCTGGCGATCCTCGGCCAGCGCGATCCCGATGACGAGGCGATGGCAATGTATCGCCCGAGCCCGGAACGGGTGACGCTTGCCACCGGCCGGCCGATCCTGGTGGTGCCCTATGCCGGGGAGTTCGCCACGGTCGGGCGCTCGGTGCTGGTCGCCTGGGATGCCGGCCGCGAGGCGGCGCGCGCGGTGGCCGACGCAATGCCGCTACTGACCGGTGCCGAGGAGGTCAATGTCCTGATCGTCGATCCGCGGGCGGGACTGGACGGGCATGGCGAGGTTCCCGGTGCCGACATCGCGCTACACCTGGCGCGGCACGGGGTCGAGGCGCAGGTCGAGCGCACCCAGTCGGCCGGAGTGCCGATCGGCGAGTTGATCCTGTCGCGCGCCGCCGATCTCGGCTCCGATCTCTTGGTCATGGGCGCCTATGGTCATTCGCGCGCTCGCGAATTGCTGCTCGGCGGCGCTACCCGCTCGATCCTCGCCGGTATGACGATCCCGGTGCTGATGGCGCATTAAGGCGCGGCTGCGGCGCGCCGCCGGTCAGTACAGCAACGGGATCAGTGCTGCACTCCGTCGTCGGTAGGCGTCGTATTCGGGGAAGGCGCGCCGCATATGCGCCTCCTCGACCCGGATCTTCCACAAAAAGGCCAACAGCGCACAGGCGACAGCAAGCACACCGCGCCATTCGCCAATCGCCAGCGCGGTGCCGACCAACGCCAGCAGCAGCCCGGTATAGATCGGGTGACGCACCCAGCGATAGGGGCCGGTGCGTACCAGCGCGTGCCCCTCCTTGAGCGTGACGATGCCGCTCCAGTTGCGGCCGAGATGGTGGCGCGCCCAGACCGCGAGGCCAAGGCCGGCCGCGACGCAGAGCGCGCCAATGAGCGGCAGCAACCGTCCGGGCGGCGCAAAGCGGGTCCTCAGAGCCGGTGGGAACGCGCGCGGCGCCGCGAGCAGGGCCGCGCACAGCAGCATCGGGATCACGTGGCGCGCCAGTGAGCCGGCCGGTTCGCGCCAGCGCGTCGGCTTCACACTGCGGGCGGCGACGATCCAATATGCCGCCCAGGCGAGCCACAGCGCCGGGATCAGACCGATAGGATCATGCGAACCCGTCATCCGACTGCAACATTTCGTGCGCCTGCCGCGAGATATCGCTGTAATGGCCGGCCGACCGGCGACCGACCAATCTCGAAGGAGCAACCTCGAGGTTTGTGAACCGGCGTCCCACCGGCATTTGCTGTTGCCCCCAGCCTGTGCCGCCGCCGGTCGGGTGGCGCCCGATCAGGACATCATTCAGGCGTCGCCCATTTTAAGAGCGGCAATGAACGCCGATTGCGGGATTTCGACCTTGCCGAATTGGCGCATCCGCTTCTTGCCTTCCTTCTGCTTGTCGAGCAATTTGCGCTTCCTCGTCACGTCGCCGCCATAGCATTTGGCGAGCACGTCCTTGCGCAGCGCCTTGACCGTCTCGCGGGCGATGATCCGGCCGCCGATCGCCGCCTGGATCGCGACCTGGAACAATTGCCGCGGGATCAGATCCTTGAGCCGTTCGCACAGGGCGCGGCCGCGGCGCTCGGCCTCGTGCCGGTGGACGATGATCGACAGCGCATCGACCGGCTCGCCATTGACCAGGATATTCATCAGCACGAGGTCGCCCTCGCGATATTCATCGAGCTGGTAGTCGAAGCTGGCATAGCCGCGGCTGACCGATTTGAGCCGGTCGTAGAAATCGAACACGACCTCGTTCAACGGCAGGCGGTAAACCAGCATCGCCCGGCTGCCGGCATAGGTCAGGTCGAGCTGCTCGCCGCGCCGCTCTTCGCACAAAGCCAGGATCGGGCCGAGATAGGCGTCGGGCACCAGGATCGTCGCCTTGATCCACGGCTCCTCGATATGGTCGATCCTGACCGGGTCGGGCATGTCGGCCGGGTTGTGCAGGGTACGCACCGTGCCATTGGTCAGCTGCACGCGATAGACGACCGAGGGTGCGGTGGCGATCAAATCGAGGTCGAACTCGCGAAGCAGCCGCTCCTGGATGATTTCGAGATGCAACAGGCCGAGAAAGCCGCAGCGGAAGCCGAACCCCAGCGCCACCGAGGTCTCGGGCTCGTATTCGAAGCTCGCATCGTTGAGCCGCAATTTGGCGAGGCTGTCGCGCAACCGCTCGTAATCGGCGGCGTCGGTCGGAAACAGCCCGCAAAAGACGACCGGCTGCACCGGCTTGAAACCCGGCAAAGGTGCTGCCGCCGGGCGGCGGTCCTCGGTGATCGTGTCGCCGACCCGGCAATCGGCGACGGTCTTGATGCCGGCGGTGATAAAGCCGATCTCGCCCGGGCCCAGCGCCTCGACCGCGACGCCTTTCGGGGTGAACACGCCAACCCGCTCGACTGCATGGACCGCACCCGTTGCCATCAGCCGGATCTTCTGGCCGGCGCGCAATGCGCCATCCTTGACCCGCACCAGGATGACGACGCCGAGATAGGGGTCGTACCAGCTGTCGACCAGCAATGCCTTCAAGGGCGCCGCGGCATCGCCCGAGGGCGGCGGCAGGCGGGTCACCAGCGCTTCGAGCACGCCCTCGATATTGAGCCCGGTCTTGGCCGAGATCAGCACCGCGTCGGCGGCGTCGAGCCCGATCACCTCCTCGATCTGCTCGCGAACCCGCTCGGGTTCGGCCGCGGGCAGGTCGATCTTGTTCAGCACCGGGACGATCTCGTGCCCGGCCTCGATCGCCTGGTAGACATTGGCCAAGGTCTGCGCCTCGACCCCCTGGCTCGCATCGACCACCAGCAGCGAGCCCTCGCAGGCGGCGAGCGAGCGGCTGACCTCGTAGGAAAAATCGACATGCCCCGGCGTGTCCATCAGGTTGAGGACATAATCCTTGCCGTCGCCGGCACGATAGGCGAGCCGGACCGTCTGCGCCTTGATCGTGATGCCGCGCTCGCGCTCCAATTCCATCTGGTCGAGCACCTGCTCGCGCATCTCGCGCGCTTCGAGCCCTCCGGTGCGCTCGATCAGCCGGTCGGCGAGCGTCGACTTGCCGTGATCGATATGGGCGATGATCGCGAAATTGCGGATCTGCGACAGCGGGGTCATGGTTGGCGCGGAACATAAGGGCAGGGTCGCGCTGGATCAACGTGCGACGCGGGCTCAAGCGCAATTACAGTCCCGCGATGACTATGTCCGGCGCCGCGCCGCCGCGATCACGCGCATGTCAGCTTCTACGCGACAAAAGCCGGGCTCGGCGGGCGACGTGGCATCCGAGCCGCGTCTCAAGGTGACTACTCGCGATCGTGGCGGCGAGGTCGAGCCTCGAATCCGTGACAATGGCGGCGGGTATTGCCCCGGAGCGTCGCGGCAGGCTGCTCCAGCCGTTCTTTACGACCAAGCCGACCGGCGGGGCACCGGGCTCGGCCGGTCAATCAGCTACGGCATCGTGACCAGCAGCATCACCGCACGATCGCGGTCGACAGCCAGCTAGGCGACGACACCGAATCCACGATCAGTCTGCCGCGACGCTCAGTGATCAGCGCCGAGTAGGCCGGCGAAGCAACCCGATTCTGCCACAGCCATCTATCGCTGAAGCCTGTCGCGGTGATAGGTCAGAAAGCTTTTTTCCTCGTCGGCTAGCGCACTGCGCAGCGGTGCCGGCAACCCGAGCAACTCCCTGCACGATGCTTCCACTCGATCCGAGATCCACATGCCTCCATCATTGTTGAAGGAGATTAAGTATCGGTCAAAAAGGGCATCCAGGTTGGCAATGAGCAGAATGCCGTTTGCAGGGTTCAACCGCTGTTCGTGGGTCGAGGCTCGCCACGCCGGCCGGTGGACCTCGCTGCATAGTGGCGCATCGCCCATGATCCGCCGGAAAGGGTAAAATGCGGATTAATCGCGCTGGGGTCGGTGACAAGATCACGACGCTGATCAGGTGGGTGGCATGAACTCGTCGGACGTCCTAAATTTGGTGACCATGCTGCCGCTGCTCGTTGCCGAACGACCAAAGAGCGATGTCGGCCGACCGTTCACGGTCGCCTCGGAGTTCCGCCCGGCCGGCGACCAGCCGCAGGCGATCGATGAATTGTGCCAGGGTATCGCGCAGGGTGAGCGCGACCAGGTGCTGCTCGGCGTCACCGGCTCGGGCAAGACCTTCACGATGGCCCAGGTCATCGCCCGCACCGGGCGCCCGGCGATCATCCTCGCTCCGAACAAGACGCTCGCGGCACAGCTCTACGGCGAAATGAGGAGCTTCTTCCCGGAGAACGCGGTCGAATATTTCGTCTCCTATTATGATTACTACCAGCCCGAAGCCTATGTGCCGCGCACCGACACCTATGTCGAAAAGGAATCGTCGCTGAACGAGGAGATCGACCGGATGCGCCATTCGGCGACGCGGGCGATCCTCGAGCGCCGCGATGTCGTCGTCGTCGCCAGCGTGTCGTGCATCTACGGCATCGGCTCGGTCGAGACCTATTCGCAGATGACGCTGTCCTTGGCGCAGGGCGACCGGGTCAATCGCACCGAGCTGTTGGCCCGTTTTGTCGAATTGCAGTACCGGCGCAACGACGCGAATTTCAGCCGCGGCGCGTTCCGGGTGCGCGGCGATACGATCGAATTGTTTCCGGCGCATTACGAGGACCGCGCCTGGCGGATCTCGCTGTTTGGCGACGAGATCGAGGCGATCCATGAGATCGACCCGCTGACCGGTGAGAAGACCGCGTCGCTGCAATCGATCAAAGTCTATGCCAACAGCCATTACGTGACACCGCGGCCGACCCTGCTGCAGGCGATCGAGCAGATCAAGCGTGACTTGAAGATCCGCCTCGAAGAACTGTTCGCCGAGGGCAAATTGCTCGAAGCGCAGCGGCTCGAGCAGCGCACCAACTACGACCTCGAAATGATCGAGGCGACCGGCAGCTGCGCCGGCATCGAGAACTACTCGCGCTATCTGACCGGGCGCAAGCCGGGCGAGCCGCCACCGACGTTTTTCGAGTACATGCCGCGCGACGCGCTGGTGTTTGTCGACGAGAGCCATGTCACGGTGCCGCAGCTGGGCGGCATGTTCCGCGGCGACTGGATGCGCAAATCGACGCTCGCCGAATACGGCTTCCGGCTGCCGTCCTGCACCGACAACCGCCCGCTCAAATTCGAGGAATGGGAGGCGATGCGCGGCCAGACGGTGTTTGTCTCGGCAACCCCGGGGCCGTGGGAGATGAACCGCGCCGGCGGTGTCTTTGTCGAGCAGATCGTGCGGCCGACGGGGCTTGTCGATCCGCCCTGCATCATCCGCCCGGTCGATACCCAGGTCGACGACCTGATGGCGGAGTGCCGCGAGGAGGCGGCAAAAGGTCATCGCGTGATGGTCACCACGCTCACCAAGAAGATGGCCGAGGCGCTGACCGAATACCTGCACGAATCGGGGCTGCGGGTGCGCTACATGCACTCCGATGTCGATACCCTCGAACGCATCGAGATCATCCGCGACCTGCGGCTTGGCGTATTCGACGTGCTGATCGGGATCAATCTCCTGCGCGAGGGGCTCGACATCCCGGAATGCGCGCTGATGGCGGTGCTCGATGCCGACAAGGAGGGCTATCTGCGCTCGCGCACCTCGCTGATCCAGACGATCGGCCGTGCTGCCCGCCATATCGACGGCCGCGCGATCCTCTATGCCGACCGGATGACCGACAGCCTCAAGGCGGCGATCGATGAAACCAATCGCCGGCGCGAAAAGCAGCAGGCTTACAACGCCGCGCATGGCATCACACCCGAAAGCGTGCGCCGTGGCATCGCCGATATTCTCGAAAGCGTCTACGAGCGCGACCATGTCACGGTCGGCTTGTCGCAGGGCGAGGCCGGGCATTACCAGGGCAAGGATCTGAAGGCGGTCATCGCCGATCTCGAAAAGCGCATGCGCGAGGCCGCTGCCGATCTCGAATTCGAGGAGGCGGCACGGTTGCGCGACGAAATCCGCCGGCTCGAGCAGACCGATCTCGGCCTGCCGGCCGGGCCGGCGGCGCATGGCGTGCGGCGACGGTCGGGACCCGAAGCTCCGGGTCCGCGCGGCCGCTCGACCGCTGGTCGCGCCGGAGTCTCGGCTCGCGACGTCGCCCGCGCCAAGATGCGCGCCCGCAGGGAACGCCGTGCCCAGCGACGCTGACCTCGCCATCCCCGACGAGCCACCGCCCGAGGCGGTGCCGGTCCTGCCGGTGCCGCGCGCGGCGCTGGTCACCGGCGGCGGAGTGCGCATCGGCCGGGCATTGGCCTTGGCGCTGGCCGAGGACGGCTTTGCCGTCGCGGTTCACTACCATCGCTCGGCGGCCGCGGCCGCGGCCGTCGTCGAGACGATCCGCGGCCATGGCGGCCGGGCGTTGGCGCTCGGCGCCGACCTCGCCGACGAGGCGGCGGTGCGCCGCCTGCTGCCGCAGGCCGAACAGGCCCTCGGCCCGGTGGGCGTACTGGTCAACAATGCCGGCGTGTTCGGCAACGACACGGTCGAGACCGCCACCCGCGAGAGCTGGGACCAGCATTTTGCGGTCAATCTGCGCGCCCCCTTTGTGCTGATCCAGGAGCTGGCGGCGCGGCTGCCGGCGGAAACGGGCGGCGCCGTTGTCAACCTACTCGACCAGCGGGTCTGGTCGCTGACCCCGTATTTCGTCTCCTACACGCTGACCAAGGCGGGGTTGTGGACCCTGACCCAGACGATGGCGCTGGCGCTGGCGCCGCGCATCCGGGTCAACGGCATCGGGCCCGGACCGGCCTTGCCGAGCCTGCGACAAAGCTCGCAAGAGTTTGCGCGGCAATGCGCGATGATGCCGCTCGGCCGCGGCACCAGCCCGCAGGAAATTGCCGCGGCGATGCGCTTTATCCTCGCGGCTCCGGCGATGACCGGGCAGATGATCGCGCTCGATGGCGGCCAGCATCTCGGCTGGGCCCAGCCGCAGCGCGCCCCGGTGAGCGAGTGAGCGGTTCGCGCGAGACGCGAAGCGGTGCCGGTCGGGGTGCCGGATACGACGCGACCGGCCGCTATCCTGCCCCCGGGACCGCTGTCGCCGGGGCGGGTTTGTACACAGGAGCGGTGCGGAAGGCAGCGTTTTCGGGCCGGGTAAGCGGTGATCGAATCGCGCAAGAGGACCTCAAGCACTCGAAAATAATTGATAATCAATGCAATGGCTTATGGAATTGCCTAATTTTTGGGCGATAATCCCAAACCAAGCCGAGCCTGGATTTCCGTGCCGATCGCGCCAAGTTCTCAACAGATTTGTCCACTGGTTTCGTGGATATCGTCGGAGTGATTCGAATACCGATGGCAGCACAACCGGTTGACGTGGCACTGACGGACGACCCGCGGCGGCGGCGTCGCACCGGACGGCGTTCTGCGACACCGGCTGCGACACCGGCTGGGATGGCGCCTGGGATAGCACCCGTGACACCGATGGATCCGCGCCGCGCCCCGGCCGGAGTTGCCACCGGCCCGGCATCCGACCCGCCGCCGGCGGCGTCGGTCTCCGGTATGGCGGCAGAGGCTGAGGCGCCGACGCTCGCACCTGGCATCGCCGCCGGAGTGGCGGTGATCCGCGCAGCGCTGCGGACGATGCCGGCGACACCGGGCGTCTACCGAATGCTCGATCGCAAGGGCGACGCGCTCTATGTCGGCAAGGCGCGCAACCTAAAGAGCCGGGTGCAGAACTATGCCCACCCGGCGACCCTGTCGAACCGGTTGCGCCGCATGGTGGCCGAGACCACGGCGATGGAGATCGTCTCGACCCATACCGAAGCCGAGGCGCTGCTGCTCGAATGCAATCTGATCAAGCGGCTGATGCCGCGCTTCAACGTCCTGTTGCGCGATGACAAGTCGTTTCCGCTGATCCACCTGACCGCGGACCACGAGTTTCCGCAGCTGACCAAGCATCGCGGCGCGCGCACCAAGCCCGGCAGCTATTTTGGCCCGTTCGCCTCGGCCGGGGCGGTGAACCGCACCCTCGTGACCCTGCAAAAGGCGTTTCTGCTGCGCTCGTGCAGCGACAGCATCTTTGCCAATCGCACCCGGCCCTGCCTGCTGCATCAGATCAAGCGGTGCAGCGCGCCGTGCGTCGGGCGGATCGGGCGCGACGAGTACGCCCGGCTGATCGAGCAGGCGCATGCCTTTCTGTCCGGCGGCAGCAGCGGGGTCCAGGCACGCCTCGCCGCCGAGATGCAGGCGGCCGCCGCCGCGCTCGACTTTGAGGCGGCGGGGCTGATCCGCGACCGCATCCGCGCGCTCTCGCTGGTGCAGGGCCACCAGGACATCCACATCGCCGGCGTCGAGGATGCCGATTTGATCGCGGCGCACCAGGCCGGCGGCCAGACCTGCGTCCAGGTGTTCTTTTTCCGCGGCGGCCAGAACTGGGGCAACCGCGCCTATTTCCCGAGCCATGACCGGCAGCTCGCGGTCGGGGAGGTGCTCGGCTCGTTTGTCGGGCAGTTCTACGACAACCGGCCGAAGCCGCCGCTGGTATTGTTGAGCCATCCTCTGCCCGAGCAGGAACTGGTGGCCGAAGCGCTGTCGCTGGGCGGCGGACGCGTCACCCTCGCCGTACCGCAGCGCGGCGACAAGAAGAAGCTGATCACCCGCATCCTCGCCACCGCGCGCGAAGCGCTGGGCCGCCGCCTGTCCGAGAGCGCCTCGCAGCGCCGCCTGCTCGAAGGGGTGGCCGCGGCGCTGCACCTCGAGGCGACGCCGAACCGCATCGAGGTCTACGACAACAGCCACATCCAGGGGACCAACGCGGTCGGCGCGATGATCGTCGCCGGACCGGACGGGCTGATCAAGAATGCCTACCGCAAGTTCAATATCCGCGGCCTGCCGCTGAAGGGCTCGCCCGCGCCGGCCGTCCCGGCGGCCACTATCGCGCCGGAGCGAGCCGGCCTGTCCGGCGGCGATGATTATGCGATGATGCGCGAGGTGATGCAGCGCCGCTTTGCCCGAGCGCTGAAGGAAGACCCCGAACGCGAGCAGGGCAACTGGCCCGATTTGGTGCTGATCGATGGCGGGCAGGGGCAGCTCAACATCGCCCAGACGGTGCTGGCCGAACTCGGCATCGGCGATGTCGCGCTCGTCGGCATCGCCAAGGGTCCCGATCGGGATGCCGGCCGCGAGCGGTTTTTTGTGCCGGGCCATGCGCCGTTCATGCTCGACCCGCGCGACCCGGTGCTCTATTTCCTGCAGCGGCTGCGCGACGAGGCGCATCGGTTCGCGATCGGCACGCATCGGGCACGGCGGCTCAAGGCGATCGGCCGCTCCCCACTCGACGAGATCGCCGGTATCGGCGCGCGCCGCAAGCGGGCATTGCTGCTGCATTTCGGCTCGGCGCGCAGCGTCGCCCGCGCCGGTCTCGCCGATCTCGAACGGGTCGACGGGATCAGCAAAACCGTCGCGAAAAAGATTTATGATCATTTTCACGCCGATGAGTAAGATGCTGCCTGCCCTTTCGTTCACCGGGAGCGGCGTGCGGTGCTGACCAGCCTGCCCAACCTGTTGACTTTGTCGCGCATCCTGGTGATCCCGCTGGTGGTGGCGACATTCTACGTATCAGGCGACTTCGCGCGCTGGTTCGCCTGCGCGTTGTTTTCGGCTGCGGGCGTCACCGACTGGCTCGACGGCCATATGGCCCGGCGCTGGCAGCAGCAATCCGAGCTCGGGCGGTTTCTCGATCCGATCGCGGATAAGCTGCTGGTGGCTGCGACCCTGTTCATGCTGACGACGTTCGGCCGGCTGTCGGCGGCGGCGGTGTTCCCGGCATTGGTGATCCTGTGCCGCGAGATCCTGGTCTCGGGGCTGCGCGAATATCTGGCCGGACTGCGCGTCGGCGTGCCGGTGTCGCGGCTGGCCAAATGGAAGACGACAATCCAGATGGTGGCGATCGCCATTCTGATCGTCGGCGACGCCGGCCCGAGCGCGTTGCCGGTCAGCACGATCGGCGAAGGGCTGCTATGGATCGCCGCGGTGCTGACCCTGGTGACCGGCTACGACTATTTGCGGGCCGGGCTGCCGCACATTACCCGGCCGCGCCGCGCCGCGGTCGGTGGCGGCAAATCGCGGACCTCGGCCTAGCCGGCATTGCTGCGCCCGGCTGCGGACCCCAAGTGAAACGACAAACAGCGACCATGCGCATCTTTGGCCTCGCCGGTTGGAGCGGGAGCGGCAAGACGACCCTGATGACAGCGCTCATTCCCGAGTTCGTCGCCCGCGGCATCGAGGTGTCGACGCTGAAACATGCGCATCACGCCTTCGATGTCGACCAACCGGGCAAGGATTCGTGGCGCCATCGCCAGGCCGGCGCTCGCGAGGTGATGGTGGTTTCGGAGCGGCGCTGGGCGCTGATGAACGAATTGCGCGGCGCCCCGGAGCCGGGGCTCGACGAATTGGTGGCGCGGATGACCCCGGTCGATCTGCTGCTGGTCGAGGGGTTCAAGCGCCACCCGCATCCGAAAATAGAGATCTACCGTCCGGCGCTCGGCAAGCCTGCGCTCTATCCCGAAGACGGCTGGATCGTCGCGGTGGCGTCCGACGCGACGCTGCGCGGGTTGCCGCTGTCGCTGCTGCCGCTCGGCGAGCCGGCGGTGATCGCCGACTTCATCCTGCGGCATGACGGACGGGCGCGATGGCCCAGCTGAGCGACGATTGCTTCGCCTTTGGCGGCGCGCTGTTGAGCGTCGCCGAGGCGCTCGACCGGATCGACGCGCGGGTCGTGGCGGTCGTCGGCGGTGAGACGGTCGCGTTGCCGCAGGCCGCCGGCCGGGTGCTGGCGCAGGATCTGGTCGCCGGCATGGATTTGCCGCCGCACGCCAACAGCGCTGTCGATGGCTACGCGGTGGCCCATGCCGACCTCTCGCTCGATCGCGAAACCGAGCTCGTCGTCGCTGGTCGGGCCGCGGCCGGCCATCCGCTGGATCGTGCACTGCGCCATGGCGAGGCGATCCGCATCTTCACCGGCGCGCCGATGCCCGCAGGCGCCGACACGGTGCTGATGCAGGAGGATTGCGTCGCCGCCGACGGCCGGGTGCGGATCAAGCCCGGTATCAGAAAAGGCGCCAACCGGCGGCATGCCGGCGAGGATGTCGCGCGCGGCGAGATTGCGCTCGCCGCCGGCCGCCGGCTCGGGCCGGCCGATATCGGGTTGGCCGCGGCACTCGGTCATGCCGAGCTGCCGGTGTTCCGACGTTTGCGGGTGGCGCTGTTATCGACCGGCGACGAGGTTCACGACCCCGGCGCCGCGCTGCCGCCGGGCGCGATCTACGACGCCAACCGGTTCATTTTGCGCGCGCTGCTCGATGGGCTTGGCTGTGTCGTCACCGATTTCGGCATCCGTCCGGATCGTGAGGCGGCGCTCGCCGACACGCTCGCCGCAGCCAGCGCCGAGCATGATCTGATCGTGACCTCGGGCGGCGTGTCGACCGGCGAGGAGGATCATGTCAGAGCTGCGATCGAGCGGCATGGCGCGCTCCATTTCTGGCGGCTGGCGATCAAGCCGGGACGGCCGGTCGCGCTGGGGCAGGTCGCAGGCGTGCCGCTCATCGGTCTGCCCGGCAATCCGGTCGCGGTGGTGGTGACCTTTGCCGTGCTGGCCCGGCCGCTGATCCTGAAGCTCGCCGGTGCCATAGCACCGCCGCCGCTGCTTCACCCGGTCCGCGCCGGTTTTGCCTATCGCAAAAAGCCCGGGCGGCGGGAATACCTACGCGCCCGGCTGGAGCGCGATGGCGATCGGCTCGTCGCGGTCAAATATGCGCGCGATGGCGCCGGCATCCTGTCGTCGATCGTGCAGTCGGACGGTCTTGTGATTCTCGACGAGGCAACCGGCAATCTCGCCGCCGGGACGATCGTCGATTTCCTGCCCTTTGCCGAGGTGTTCGGGTGAGGCTGTTGTATTTTGCATGGCTGCGGGCGCGCATCGGTTGCGCCGAGGAGGAGATGCCGTTGCCGCCGCAGGTGCGCGACGTGGCCGGCTTGCTCGCCTGGTTGCGGGCGCGCGGCGGCGGCCACGCCGAAGCCTTGCAGAACCTCGCGGTGGTTCGGGTCGCGGTCAATCAGGAGTATGTCGGGCTCGATCACCCGCTCGGTGAGGGCGACGAGGTCGCGATCTTTCCGCCGGTTACCGGAGGCTGAGGCAATGATCCGCGTCCAGCGCGAGGATTTCGACACCGGTGTCGAGCTCGACCGGCTCGCGGCCGGCAACCACCTGATCGGCGGGGTCGCGAGCTTTATCGGGCTGGTGCGCGACATGTCGCCGGACGGGGCTCGAGGCGCCGCCGACCGGGTCACGGCGCTGACGCTCGAACACTACCCCGGCATGACCGAAAAGAAGCTGGCCGAGATCGATCTCGAGGCGCATCGCCGCTGGCCGCTGGCCGCCTCGCTGATCATCCATCGCTATGGCCGGCTCGAACCGGGCGACCGCATTGTGCTGGTCGCCACCGCGTCGCCGCAGCGCGAGGCCGCACTCGCCGCCTGCCATTTCCTGATCGACTGGCTGAAGACCGACGCGCCGTTCTGGAAGAGCGAAGAGACCCCGCAAGGCGAGCGCTGGGTCGATGCCCGCACCACCGACGATGCCGCGAGACAGCGCTGGAACCGTATCTCGGGAGACGCCGATCCGGTTCGATCGGATGCGGTGGAGCGCTAGCGACCACCCGTCCTCGACCCGCCGGGAACGCGCCGCGGAGCAAGTCATGGCGACGCAGAACATCTATGATGATGCCGGTTTTTTTGCCGGCTATTGTCGGCTCGCACGCTCGGTCGAAGGGCTTGCCGGGGCGCCCGAATGGCCGGCGCTGCAGGCATTGCTACCCGATCTGCGCGGTGCGAGCGTGCTCGATCTCGGCTGCGGTTTTGGCTGGTTCTGCCGCTGGGCGCGGCGAGAGGGTGCGGCCGATGTGCTCGGCGTCGATGTTTCGGAGAACATGCTGGCGCGCGCCAGAGCCGACACCGCAGACCCGGCGATCCGCTATGTCAGGGCGGATCTCGAAGATTTCGAGCCGCCGGGGATGCAGTTCCACCTGGTCTACAGTTCGCTCGCCCTCCATTACCTCGAAAACCTCGCGGCGCTGATCGGCCGCGTCGCACGGTTGCTGGTGCCGGGCGGGAACCTCGTCTTCTCGGTCGAGCATCCGATCTTCACCGCGCCGACCAATCCGGGCTGGTCGGAGGCAGCCGCGGGTCACAGGAGCTGGCCGGTCGATGCCTATCTCGATGAGGGACCGCGCCGCACCAACTGGCTCGTCACCGGCGTCGTCAAGCAGCACCGCACGATCGCAACCTACCTGAACCTGCTGATCGGCTGTGGTCTCGTCCTCCGCCATGTCGCGGAATGGGGCCCGTCGGCGGAGCAGATCGCCGTGCACCCGGAATGGGCCGACGAGCGCCGGCGCCCGCCCTTCCTGTTGGTGGCGGCGCGGCGCTGACAGCCGTCAGCCCGCCACCGGCGCGTCGGACCGACAAGGACAAGGGGCCGAGGATTTCTCTGCCTTTGCACATCCCTGAAATATCCGAGCCTACGCGGCGCTGGCGGCGACGGTCTTGCCGACCGCCCGGTCGTAATCCTCCCACATCAGCCGGCAGACGGCACCCGGCGTAAAGCGATAATGGCCATGGTCGCCGATGATCTCGCCGACCGGGGTTACTTCAGCCGCCGAGCCGGTCAGGAACATTTCATCAGCCTTGGCCAGTTCATCGGGCAGGATCGCGCGCTCGATCACCTTGAGCCCGCGTTTTTTGGCGAGGCCGATCACGGTCTGGCGGGTGATACCGTTCAGAAAGCAATCCGGTGTCGGGGTGTGCAACTCGCCATTGATGACGAGAAACAGATTGGCCCCGGTGCCCTCGGCGAGCCGGCCGCGCCAATCGAGCATCAGCGCGTCGTCGCAGCCATCCGCCTCGGCAATGTGCTTCGACATCGTGCAGATCATGTAGAGCCCGGCGGCCTTGGCCTGGGTCGGCGCGGTATCCGGCGCCGGCCGCTTCCATGGCGCCCATTTCATGCGAATCCCCTTGGCCCGCGCCTCGGGCGAGAAATACGCTGGCCAGTCCCAGGCAGCGATCGCTAGGTGGATCCGCGTCGCCTGCGCCGACACTCCCATCTGCTCCGCGCCGCGCCACGCGATCGGCCGCACATATCCTTCACGGATGTGGTTGGAGCCGATGACCTCGAGGGTTGCCTTTTTCAGATCGTCGATGCTGACCGGTAGTTCGAAGCCGAGGATCCGGGCCGAATTGGCGAGGCGCTCATTGTGGTCGTCGAGGCGAAAGACCGAACCGTTGTAGACACGCTCGCCTTCAAACACGCAGCTTGCATAATGCAGCCCGTGGCTGAGCACGTGCAGCTTGGCCTCGCGCCACGGAACCAGGCGGCCGTCATACCAGATGGAGCCGTCGCGGTCGTCGAAGGGGATCATGTCCATGAAAGTCTTCCTTGCGCCCGAGCGAGTGGAGCCGGTCTCCCGGGTCACGAGCCTTGCCGGCCCGGTTCCGATGGACCTTATATCGAAGAGGACGCTCAACCGGTATCCAAGGTTGCGAGATATGTCAATATGTCTGACATAAAAGCCCAGACTGCGCCGTTGCTGATGCCCGAGGATGCGGTCAGGGACGGGATCGAGCTGTTGTTTTTCGCCTATCGCGACTTCACCGCCGAGCCCGACGCGGTGCTGGCGCGCTACGGGTTTGGCCGCGCCCATCATCGGGTGATCCATTTTGTCGCGCGCCATCCGCAGATGACCGTCAGCGAGTTGCTCGGCATCCTGCGCATCACCAAGCAGAGCCTGAGCCGGGTGCTCAGCGAACTGGTGCAGCGGGGCTTCGTGCATCAGCGCCCAGGTTCGCACGACCGGCGGCAGCGTCTGCTCGAGCTGACGGCGCAGGGCCGCGCGCTCGAACGGGAGGTCTCGGCGCCGCAGCGCGCCCGCGTCGCGCGCGCCTATCACCAGGCGGGAGCATCGGCGGTGGAGGGTTTTCGCCGGGTGCTGCTCGGGATCATCGCCGACCCCGACGACCGGCTTCGCTTCGAGGCCGGATCGAACGGGCAGCGCTGAATGCCGGGAGGGCGTAAGCTCGGCGCCCGATGAGCGAACTCGAACCTCATCTCCTGGTCGTCGATGACGACGCCCGGCTGTGCGAGCTGCTGCGCCGCTACCTTTCGGAGAACGGCTTCCGCGTGACGATTGCGGCCGATGCCGGCGAGGCGCGCGCGATGCTGGCGAGCTTCGCCTTCGACCTCGTCGTGCTCGACGTGATGATGCCCGGCGAAAGCGGGCTCGACCTGACCCGCCACCTGCGCCATGAGAGTCGGGTGCCGGTGCTGCTGCTGACCGCGATGGCCGAGCCCGAGGACCGGGTCAATGGTCTCGAACAGGGTGCCGACGACTATCTGTCGAAGCCGTTCGAGCCGCGCGAACTGGTGCTGCGGCTGCGCAACCTGTTGCAGCGGCGTCCGGCCGAGACCGACCTTCGCGAAATCCGCTTTGGCGGCTGCCGCTTCGATCTCACCCGCGGCGAGCTGTTCCGCGGCGGCGACATGATCCGCCTGACCGCGGCCGAAACCGGGTTGCTGCTCAGCTTGGCGCAAAAGGCCGGGGAGGCGGTGTCGCGCGAGGAGCTGGCCTTGTCGGCGCAATTCAGCGGCAATGTACGCAATGTCGATGTGCAGATGACCCGGCTGCGTCGCAAGATCGAGCGCGATCCGCGGTTCCCGCGCTATCTGCAGACGGTTCGGGGCACCGGTTATGTCCTCAAACCGGATTGAGGAATTGCCGCCTGGAGCGATCGCGACGACCGACCCGGGCGGCGAGGCCGAGACCAGGATCTGGGGCGAGCGCGACCTGCATCCGCGGGGCTGGCTCAAGCGGCTGCTGCCGCGCACGATGTTCGGCCGCTCGCTGCTGATCGTCGTGATGCCGCTGATACTGCTGCAGGCGATCGCGACCTGGATCTTCTACGAGCGGCATTGGGCGGCGATCTCGTGGCGGCTGGCCACCGGGGTTGCCGGCGACATCGCGTTGACCATCGCGGCGATCGACTTGACCCGGTCCGCGAGTGCCACCGACGCCCTGCTGCAACGCGGCGGGGTGCTGACCGATCTGCGCTTCACCCTCGAACGGGGCCGGGTGCTGCCACCGCCGGCGCCGCCCAGCGGCACCCTGATCGAGGATCAGCTGAACCAGGCGCTGGGTGGCCGGGTTACCGCGGCGTGGCGCATCGACCGGCTCGACAACCCGCGGGCGCTGCGCATCGAGGTGCAGCTGACCCGGGGGGTATTGGTCGCCGAGGTGCCATGGGACCGGCTGTACAGCTCGACGACCTACATCTTCGAAATGTGGATGGTCGGCTCTTCGCTCGTGCTGCTCGCCGTGGCCACCCTGTTCTTGCGAAACCAGATCAAATCGCTGCGCCGCCTGGCGGCCGCCGCCGACAGTTTCGGCAAAGGCCGGCCGGTGCCGTTCTTCAAGATCGAAGGGGCGGTCGAGATCCGTCGCGCGGCGATCGCTTTCGTGACCATGCGCGAGCGCATCCAGCGCCAGATCCGGCAGCGCACGCAGATGCTGGCCGGCGTGTCGCACGATCTGCGCACGCCGCTCACCCGGATGAAGCTGGCTTTGGCGATCCTCGGCGACGATCCGGCAGTCGAGGAGCTGAAATCGGACGTAGCCGAGATGGAGCACATGGTGCACGGCTATCTCGACTTTGTTCGCGGCGAGGGCAGCGAAGCGCCGGTCGAGACCGACATCGCGCTGCTGCTCGAAGACGTCGCGGCGGCGATGCGGCGCGAGGGGACGCAGCTGTCGCTGAGCGTACCGGGCGAATATGCGATCCCGGTGCGGCCAAATGCGCTCCGGCGGTGCCTCGTCAATCTGATCGGCAACGCCCGCCGGCATGGCACCAGGGTCTGGCTCAGCGCGCTGCCGGCAGCCGACGGCATCGACATCCTAGTCGATGACGATGGTCCGGGGATCCCGGCGGCTGATCGCGACCGGGTGTTCCGAGCCTTTGTGCGCCTCGACCCGTCGCGCAACCGGTCGACCGGCGGGGTCGGGCTCGGCCTGACCATCGCGCGCGATGTAGCCCGCGGCCATGGCGGGGACGTCCGGCTCGAAACGTCACCAGCGGGCGGGTTGCGCGCGCGCGTCCATCTGCCGCGGTGAGGTCGCGAACCATCGCCGCGGCACATTCCGCTTTGCGACGCCGCCCGCCGCTTTGCAACGCTGTCCGCCGCTTTGCAACGCCGCGCCGGTCAACCGCCGCAAAGCGACGCCGGAGGTCAGCGTGCGGTCTGTTGCTTGGCCATTTCGCGCAATTCGTCGAGACCTTCGCTGGCCCGCTTGCGCAGGACATCGGCGGCTTCCGAGCCGGCCTTGGTCGCCAGCATCGTGAGCTCGCGCCCGTGATCGATACTGCGCGCGAGCATCTGCTTCGCATATTCGGTGTTTTTGGCGATGCGATCCTCGGTCGAGCTCGGCTGGACGAGATCGCGGAACATGACCGTGACATCTTCGAGCGTCTGGCGGGCGATCTCGATATGGCGCCGGGCGACCGCCTGGACCCCTTCGACAGCGAGCTGGTTTGCCTGGCTCAATGCCTCGATGTTGCGGCGCTGGCAGGCCATCAGCGCCTCGATGTCGAACGGGCGAAAGCGAAAATCGGTCATCATCTTGGTCACGTCGAAATCGAAGAAGCTCGGGCGGGCATCCATGGCGTGCGATCCGTTTCGGGGCTGGGTTTATTGTGCGGTGCACAACGAATGGAATATCGGTGCGCCGCCCCCTGGCGTCAAGCGTCGATTATTGCGCGGCAACAGAAATCAGCCGGCAATAGCGGCGTCGCCGCGCCGCAGCGGCGCCTGAGCGACCAGCCAACGCTCGATCCGCCGCAGCCGGGCGTCGAGTGCCGCCATGGTTGCTGCGAGGTCGGGAGACTCGTCGCGGCGCCACACGCGCATCGCCCCGAGATAGGCAGCACCGGTCAGCTTGACGGTGAGCGCGCCGCGCAGCCCGCCGGTCGGGATGTCGGCAGTTTCGAGCATCCATCTGAGCGAGCGCGCCAGCGTTGCGGCCAACGCGAGCGCCGACACGGGATCGCCGGTCAAATCGCGGCGCAGCACTTCGAGCGTGGGGCGATAGGGGCGCAGCGCGTCGAATCGCCGCATCAGCAGATCGAACAGCCTGTCGCGCGGGCGCTCGTCGGTCTCGGCGGCGGGCGGCTCGGCCAGTACCCTTTCGTCGATCCGCCGCAGGAACCCGCACAGGATCGCCTGCTTCGAGGCAAACTGCCGGTAGACCTGCAGAACCGGCATCCCGGCCTCCTCGGCGATCGCCGCCAGCGACAACCGACGCCAGCCCTCGCTGGCGATCCGCGCCAGCGCGGCATCGATGATGCGGTCGGCATCGTCGCGCATCGCAGCACCCTGAGCGCGCCTGCGTCGCGGAGTCCCGCCATCGTTGGTGGTGCTGTCCATCCCGCAATCTCCGCAATGCCACGATCGAGGCAGTGCCGCGGGCTCAGCTCGCCAGCTCGCGCGAGCGCGCCGTGGCCGCGGCGACCGCGCGGCCGAGCAGGGCGGCGAGACCATCCTCGGCCATCAGCACATCGAGTGCCGCGCGGGTGGTGCCACCGGGGCTGGTCACGTTTTCGCGCAGCTGCGCCGGGCTCTCCGCGGAGCACCGGGCGAGCTCGGCCGAGCCGGCGACGGTGACGAGTGCGAGGCGCGCGGCCAGCGCGTCCGGCAGACCCACCGTGCGCCCGGCCTCGGCCAGCGCCTCGATCAGCAGGAACACATAGGCCGGCCCGCTGCCGGACACCGCGGTCACCGCATCGAGCAGGGCCTCGTCCTCGACCCAGGCGCTTTCACCGGCCGCTGCCAGCAATCTGTCGCACAGCCGGCGCTGCGCGGCGGTGACGCGCCGGTCGGCGCAGGCGACGGTGATGCCGCGGCCGATCGCCGCCGGCGTATTCGGCATCGTGCGCACCAGCGCAGCCGGGCCGAGATGATTGGTGATCCCGGCCATCGTCTTGCCGGCGACGATCGACACGAACAGGCTCGGCGCTTCGGCCCAGCGGCGGTAGCCGGGCAGGACCGTGTCGATGATCTGCGGCTTGACCGCAAAGACCACGGCGTCGGGCGCCGGCTCGGCCGGCAGCTCCTCAGCCGACCGGAACCATGAGACGGTATCCCCGGCGGCGAAATCGGCAACCGGTCCGGCCGGCTCGACGACGAGGAACCGGCTGGCGATGCGATCTGCGATCCAGCCGCGCAGCAGGGCCGATCCCATCTTGCCGCAGCCGACCAAGACAAGGGTCCGGCAGCAGGGGTCACCGCTATCGCGTCGCTCGGCGATGCCGCTCATCGCGCGCCGCCCCGTCTCAGGCCGCCCCGACGTCTCAGGCTTCTCCGACCGGGTCGATCATCGCCGCCGCCATGGCTTCGGCCGGTTTCTTGCCGCCCCACAGCACCAGCTGAAACGCCGGGTAGAACCGCTCGCATTCCGATAGCGCGATATCGACGAGGTCCTCGACCTGCTCGGCGCTCGCCGCCATGACACCGCGCAGCAGCACGGCATGGCGGAAGGCAGGCGAATTGTCCTCGGCCGACAGGTCGAAATGGCCGAGCCACAGCTTTTCGTTGGCCAGCGCCAGCAGCTCATAGACCGCGGCCCGGCGGCCTCGCGGCGCCTTCATATCGAAGCCGCAGGAAAAGTGCATCGCGCAGATTTCCTCCTGCCAGACGAAATAGAGCCGGTAATCGCACCAGCGACCGGAAATCTCGACCACCAGCTCCTCTTCGCTGGCGCGATCATGGGCCCAGTCATTGGCGCTGACGATCTCTTCGACGAGATCGATCGGATTGCCGGAGAACGGGGTCGGTTCGGAAGGCGCAACGGAGGTCATCGGGCGCTCCTTCGGGCAGCTCGACAGAGATAGAGGATGAAACCAGGTCACGAATCGGGCGATGCTGGCGGGTCGGTCGCGGCAACTCCGGCCGGCGACTGAGGCTCGTGCAGCGCCGCGAGCACGCGCTCGAGTTCGGCGACCCGCCGGGCCAGGTCCTCCTGCTCGGTTCGCGCCTTCGCCGCCATCTCCTTGACCGCTTCGAACTCATCGCGGCTGACGAGGTCCATCCCGGCGAGGACGCGCTCAAGCTGCTCGCGCAGCCGGGTCTCGACCTCGCTCTTGACCCCCGACAAGGCACCCATCGCGCCGCTCGCGACGCGGGCGAGATCGTCGAATAAACGGCTCTGGCTCTGCATCCTCTGCGTCTCCGCGCGGGTGGCGGCGCCTGCCGCCTGACTGCGCGCTTACATATGGGCGTGCGCTAGCACAAGGGGCATATCGAGGGAAGGAATTTCCCTCGGCAGAAGAGGCATGAGGATGCAACCCTTCACATATTTCCCGGTGGCACGGCTTCGGGCGGTCCGCTTCGTACTCACCGATGTGGACGATACGTTGACCGATGGTGCGCGGCTGCCCGCCGCTACCTACAGCGCGCTCGAGCGGCTCGCCGATGCCGGCTTCCGGGTGATCCCGATCACCGCCGCACCGGCTGGCTGGTGCGACTTGATGTGCCGGATGTGGCCGGTCGCCGCGGTCGTCGGCGAAAATGGCGGGCTGTGCTTTCGCCATGACCGTGAAACGGCGAAAACCGAGCGCCGGTTCTGGGCGTCCGCGGCGGAACGCCAGCGACAGCATGCCGAACTCGCCGCACTCGGGGCCCGCATCGCCGCCTCGGTCGGCGGTGCGAGCCTTGCCGCCGATCAGCCCTATCGGGAAACCACGCTCGCCTTTGCCAATCCGGGTGTGCCGGCGTGCGAACCGATCATCGCCGCGCTCGCCGATGCCGGCGCGCGCAGCGTGGTCAACTCGCTCTGGGTGCTCGGCTGGCTCGGCGGCTTCGACAAGCTGGCAATGACCCGCAGGATATTGGCGGAATTGTTCGCGACCGATCTCGAGACCGACGGCGACGCGTGCATCTATGTCGGGGATTCGATGAATGACGAACCGATGTTCGGCTTTTTCGCCAATTCGGTTGGCGTCGCGACGGTGCGCGGTCATGTCGATCGCATGACGACCCCGCCGCGATGGGTGACAGAGGGCGGCGGCGGTAGCGGCTTTGTCGAAATCGCCGACGCGCTGCTTCGCTGCCGGGCGGATGGCCGCTGACCGCGCATTGCCCGCCTCGGCCGATGACATCGCTGCGGGTCAATCCTCGACCGAGGCGGCAAGGATCAGGCTGAGCTGGCACAACGGCCGGCCGGTCTCGCCAACCCAGGCGTTGAAGCAGGATTGGATCGCGGCCCGGTCCTGGCGGTTCTTGGGCGGCCGTTCCGCGGCACCCCAGCGCTGCAAGGCCGCGACGACCGAATGGGTCAGCACGAACGTATCCTTGCCGACCATGCGCAAAAAGCTCGGCCCCGAATTGCCGCCCATCTGGCTGAAGCGCTTGGCGAGCGCCTCCCACAGCCCGACGATGTCGCCAGCCGGCCAATGCGCGAGCCAGCCGCCAAAGCTGCCATGCTCCTCGGTGATCGCAAGCATCGCCGCGGCGTTGGTGCGCACCGCCTTGAGCTTGCCCCAATGGCGGATCAACCGGCGGTCGGCGAGCAGCGCTTCGAGCGCCTCGTCCGGCATCGCCCGCACCAGGTGCGGCTCGAACCCGAAAAATACGTCCTCGAAGGCCGGCCATTTGGCGTCGACCAGGCTGTGCTTGAGCCCGGCGCGAAAGATCCTGAGCGACATTTGCGACAGGTAGCGGCCATCGCCGACGGCTTCGAGTTCGGCGGCACTGCGCGGTTCGACCAGACGGGAGGCCAGCGCCGCGGCGCCATGCCGGGTCTGCGCTGCTTCGAGGATCGGTGCAAAGGCGGGGACGGTCATCGGTCTCTCCGATGGCGATTGGCGCGCGCCGACCATATCCGCATCGATCCGAAAGCGCTGCATCGATCCGAAAGCGCTGCCGCAATCGCCGGAACGACGCGATTGACGCGGCCTCGCCCCGGGATCACGCTGATCGAAAAGGGTGCCGCAGCGGAGAGCGACCATGAAGCTGATGTGGTTTCACCTGATGCCGTACACCGAGCTTCCCGACGATTTTCGCGAGAAGCATCCCTCGGTCTGGGTCGACATCCACTCGTCGCTGTTCGACCCGCGGCGCGCCCATCACATGTACAACGACTTTATGGATGAGCTCGAATATGCCGCCGAATGCGGGTTCGATGCGGTCTGCGTCAATGAGCATCACTCGAACGGCTACGGGCTGATGCCGTCGCCCAATCTGATCGCCTCGTCATTGGCCCGGCGCACCTCGAATGCGGCGCTGTGCGTGATGGGCAATTCGCTCGCGCTCTACAATCCGCCGACTCGGGTGGCCGAGGAATTTGCGATGATCGACGTGATCTCGGGCGGACGGCTGATCGCCGGCTTCCCGGTCGGCACGCCGATGGATACCTGCTTCGCATTTGGCCAGAACCCATCGATGCTGCGCGAGCGCTATCTCGAAGCCCACGATCTGGTGATGCGGGCCTGGACCGAGCCCGACACCTTCGCGTTCAACGGCCGCTTCAACCAGCAGCGCTACGTGAATATCTGGCCGCGCCCGGTGCAGAAGCCGCACCCGCCGGTCTGGATCCCGGGCGGCGGCTCGGTCGAGACCTGGCAATGGTGCGCCCGGATGGATTACGTCTACGCCTACCTGTCCTATTTCGGGTTCAAGGACGGGCGCGCGACGATGCAGGGGTTCTGGGACGAGATGGCCCGGCTCGGCAAGGACCGGAACCCGTACCGCGCCGGCTTTCTGCAATTCGTCGGTGTCGCCGACAGCCGCGAGGAGGCGATGCGCCTCTACAAGGAGCCGGCCGAATATTTCTATGGTCGCTGCCTCAGGGTCGATCCGCGCTGGGCGATGCCGCCCGGCTATATCACCGAAGCCACGCAGCGCGCCGGCGTCGTCGGTCAGATCGGTCGCGCCGCCAGCCTCAACGCCCGGCAGCAGGCGCGGGCCACGACCGACATCGCCGATATCGTCGAGCGCGGCTATGTGATCGTCGGCTCGCCCGACGAGGTGGTCGAGCAACTGACCGAGGTCGCGACCGACCTCAATGTCGGCCATCTGATGCTGCTGCTGCAATTCGGCAACATGGGCAAGGAATTGGCGGCCTATAACACGCGGCTCTTTGCCGAGCGGGTCATGCCAAAGCTCAAGGGCCTCTTTTCGGAATGGGAGGATCGCTGGTGGCCGCAGCCGATGGCCCGCGCCGAGCGCGCCCTGGTCGAGCCGCCGCTGCTCGCCGCCGAATAGCGCCGCCATTAGCGGCAACAACCGAGGCCGGCGCCGGGCTCAGCGCGGCAACAGGCTGGTACCCATCAGGAACTGGTCGATCGCGCGGGCGCATTGACGGCCTTCGCGGATCGCCCAGACGACCAACGACTGGCCGCGGCGCATATCGCCGGCGGCAAACAATTTCGGGACCGAGGTGCGATAATCGACCGGGTTGGCGAGCACATTGCCGCGCGGGTCGAGGGCGACCCCCGACTCTTCGACCATTCCCGGCTGCCGCGGTCCCAAAAACCCCATCGCCAGCAAGACCAGCTCCGCCTTCAGCAAAAAGGCGCCGTCGGGAATTTCCCGCATCGCGAACCGGCCGTCCGGGCTCTTGGCCCAATCGAGGCGGACGCATTCGAGTGCGGTGAGCCGGCCATTCTCGCCGACCGCCCGCTTGGTCAGGACCGACCAGTCGCGCTCGCAGCCCTCTTCCTGCGAAGACGAGGTGCGTAGTTTCAGCGGCCAATCGGGCCAGGTCAGCGCCTTGTTCTCGCGTTCTGGCGGCTTTGGCAGGATTTCGAGCTGGGTGATCGACGCCGCCCCCTGGCGCACCGAGGTGCCGATGCAATCGGAGCCGGTGTCGCCGCCGCCGATCACGATCACGTGCTTGCCCTTGGCCGTGATCGTGCCACCAGGTGCCGCGCGCGCCTCATCATCGCCGGCATTGCGTTTGTTCTGCTGCGGCAGAAACTCCATCGCGAAATGGATGCCGTCGAACTCGCGTCCGGGCACATCGAGGTCGCGCGGCTGCTCGGCGCCGCCGGTCATCGCCACCGCATCAAATTCGGCGACGACCTCGCCGATCGCGAGATCGACCCCGATTTCGACCCCGATGCGAAACGTGACGCCCTCGGCGGTCATCTGCCCGATGCGGCGGTCGATCAGCGATTTCTCCATCTTGAAATCGGGAATGCCGTAGCGCAGCAACCCGCCGATGCGATCGGCTTTTTCAAACAGCGTCACCTGATGCCCGGCACGCGCCAATTGCTGCGCGCAAGCCATGCCCGCCGGCCCCGAGCCGATCACCGCGACATTCTTGCCGGTCCGCTGCGCCGGCACGACCGGCTCGATCCAGCCCTCTTCCCAGCCGCGATCGACGATTGCGCATTCGATCGTCTTGATCGTGACCGGGTTGTCGTCGAGGTTGAGCGTGCACGCCGCCTCGCACGGTGCCGGGCAGATGCGGCCGGTGAATTCCGGGAAATTATTGGTTGAATGCAAGGCCCGCAGCGCCGCCCGCCACTGCTCGCGGTAGACGAGGTTGTTCCAGTCCGGGATCAGATTGTTGACCGGGCAGCCATTGTGGCAGAACGGGATGCCGCAATCCATGCAGCGCGCCGCCTGCCGCTGCGTCTCGGCCGCCGGCAGCGGCCGCACGAACTCGCCCCAGCTGCGGCGCCGCAGGTCCGGCTTGTCGTAGGGCCGGTCGCGCCGCTCGAATTCGAGAAAGCCGGTGGGCCTAGCCATTGGCGCCCCCGCTTTCAGCGAACCGCCGCGCGCCGCCCCTCACCCTGGCCCTCTTCCCGCGCGCAGGGAGGGGGAGGGACCTGCGCTGGGTCATTCGGCGGCCTCGATACGGGCGCTCTGCCGCTCGGCCTGCAATTCGAGCAGCGCGCGGCGATAGTCCTTCGGCATGATCTTGACGAACTGCCCGACCGCGTTGTCCCAGTCTTCGAGCAGCGTGCGGGCGCGGGCGCTGCCGGTGAACAAGTGATGGCGTTCGAGCAGGATGCGCAGCCGCGCTGCGTCGAAGCGCAACAGATCGCCCATGCCGGCATCCTCGACACTGGGCGAGCGCTGGTGCGGCCGCTCGGGGTCTTCATCCTCGCCGGGATCGGGGGCGGAAACCGCTTCGAGCTCGACGGTCGCAAGATTGCACAGCCGCGCGAAATGGGCTGTCGGGTCCCAGACATAGGCCACTCCGCCCGACATGCCGGCGGCGAAATTGCGCCCGGTCGGCCCGAGCACGACAACGACCCCGCCCGTCATGTACTCGCAGCCATGGTCGCCGGTGCCCTCGACGACCGCGACGGCACCCGAATTCCTGACCGCGAAGCGCTCGCCGGCGACCCCTTCGAAATAGGCTTCTCCGGCGATTGCACCATAGAGCACGGTATTGCCGATGATGATGTTCTCGGTCGGCTCGCGGCCGGTCTCGGCCGGCTGGCGCACGACGAGGCGGCCGCCGGACAATCCCTTGCCGACATAGTCGTTGGCGTCGCCCCAGAGTTCGAGGGTCACGCCGCGCGCCAGAAACGCCCCAAAGCTGCCGCCGGCGGTGCCGTGGAAGGTGATCCACACCCTGTCCTGCGGCAGGCCGGCATGGCCGTGGCGCCGCGCCACCTCGCCCGACAACATGGCGCCGACGGTGCGGTGGACATTGCGGATCGGCCGCTCGATGCGCACCGGCTCGCGCTCGTCGAGCGCCGGCCGCGCCGCCGCAATCAGCTCATTGTCGAGCGCTCTATCAAGATGATGGTCCTGCTCCTCGCGATGGTAGACCGCGACCCCCGGCGCCGGCGTCACCCGATAGAGGATACGCGACAGGTCGATGCCTTTGGCCTTCCAGTGCTCGATCGCCGGCACCATGTCGAGCCGGTCAGTCCGGCCGATCATCTCGTCGAAGCGGCGGAAGCCGAGCCGGGCCATCAGCTCGCGCACTTCCTCGGCGACAAAGAAGAAATAGTTGATGACGTGCTCGGGCTGACCGGTGAACCGGGCGCGCAATACCGGGTCCTGCGTGGCGATGCCGACCGGGCAGGTGTTCAGATGGCATTTGCGCATCATGATGCATCCGGCGGCGATCAGCGGTGCGGTCGCGAAGCCGAACTCGTCGGCGCCGAGCAATGCCCCGACCACGACGTCGCGGCCGGTGCGCAGCCCGCCATCGACCTGCACCGCAATGCGGCCGCGCAACCCGTTCAGCACCAGTGTCTGCTGGGTCTCGGCGAGCCCGATCTCCCAGGGCGAGCCGGCATGGGTCAGCGAGGTCAGCGGGCTCGCCCCGGTACCGCCCTCGAATCCGGCGATCGTTACATGATCGGCGCGTGCCTTCGCGACACCGGCGGCAACGGTGCCGACCCCGACCTCGGAGACGAGCTTGACCGAGATTGCGGCAAGCGGGTTGGCGTTTTTCAGATCGTGGATCAGTTGGGCCAGATCTTCGATCGAATAGATGTCGTGATGCGGCGGCGGCGAGATCAGTCCGACCCCCGGGGTCGAATGGCGCACCCGGGCGATCGCCTTGTCGATCTTGTGTCCGGGCAATTGCCCGCCCTCGCCGGGTTTCGCCCCTTGCGCCATCTTGATCTGCAAGACGTCGGCGTTGACGAGGTATTCGGTGGTGACGCCGAACCGGCCGGAGGCCACCTGCTTGATCGCCGAGCGCCGGGAATCGCCGTTTGGCAGCGGCGCGAAGCGCTCCGCCTCCTCGCCCCCCTCGCCGGTGTTCGATTTGCCGCCGATGCGGTTCATCGCGATGGCGAGCGTTGTGTGCGCCTCGCGGCTGATCGAGCCGAAGCTCATCGCTCCGGTGGCGAAACGCTTGACGATCTCCACCGCCGGCTCGATCTCGTCGAGCGGCACCGGCGCGGCTGCGAAATCGAGCCGCATCAGCCCGCGGATCGTCAACAGGCGCTCGCTCTGGTCATTGATCGTCGCGGCGAAGTCGCGATATTCGGCCGCCGAGTTGCCGCGCACCGCATGCTGCAATTTGGCGACCGATTGCGGGGTCCAGGCATGGTCCTCGCCACGCAGCCGGAAGGCGTAGTCGCCGCCGGCATCGAGCATCTCGTGATAGATTAGATGGTCGCCATAGGCGTGGCGGTGGCGCTCGACCGCCTCGCGCGCGATGTCGCGCAAGCCGACCCCCTCGATCGTCGTCGCCGTGCCGGTGAAGTATGTCTCGACAAAGTCGCTGGCCAGCCCGACCGCGTCGAAGATCTGCGCGCCGCAATAGGATTGATAGGTCGATATGCCCATCTTGGACATGACCTTGAGAATCCCCTTGCCGACCGCCTTCAGATAATTCTTCTGCGCGGCTTTGGCAGCGAGCGGCAGGCCGTTTTCGATCCGGATCTGCTCGATCGTGGCAAAGGCGAGATAGGGGTTGATCGCCTCGGCGCCGTAACCTGCCAGCGCGCAGAAATGATGCACTTCCCGCGCCTCGCCGGTCTCGACGACGATGCCGGTCAGCGTGCGCAATCCCTGGCGGATCAGGTGATGATGCACCGCCGAGGTCGCGAGCAATGCCGGGATCGGCACTCGCTCGGCCGAGGTGGCCCGGTCGGACAGGATCAGGATGTTGTGGCCGGCTTCGACGGCATGGGTCGCCTCCTGGCACAGCCGCTCGATTGCCGGCACGATGCCGTCCGCACCCGCGGCTGCGGGCCAGGTGGCGTCGAGCGTGTCGGTGCGGAACGCGCTGATCAGCCCTTCGATGCCATGGATCTTTTTCAGATCGCCATCGGTCAGGATCGGCTGCGACACTTCGAGCCGATAGTGCGAGCCGGCCTCGTGGCCCAATAGGTTCGGCCGCGGCCCGATCATCGACACCAGCGACATGACCAGTTCCTCGCGGATCGGGTCGATCGGCGGGTTGGTGACCTGGGCGAAGTTCTGCTTGAAATAGTTGTAGAGGAGCTTCGGTTTGCTCGACAGTGCGGCGATCGGCGTGTCGGTGCCCATCGAGCCGACCGGATCGTCGCCATCGCGCGCCATCGGCTCGAGAAAAAACTGCAAATCTTCCTGGGTGTAGCCGAAGGCCTGCTGCCGGTTCAGATGCGCGAGCGGGTCGTTGGGCTGCGCCACAGCCTCGTGCGCCCGTCCCGGCGTATCCGCCGGCGGCTCGGGCAGATCGGCGAGCTTGAACTGGGTCTGCTGCAGCCAGCCCTCGTAGGGATGCTCGGCGGCGAGGCGCTGCTTGACCTCGTCATCGTCGATGATCCGCCCCTCCTCAAGGTCGATCAGCAGCATCTTGCCCGGCTGCAGCCGCCATTTGCGGCGGATGTTCGCCTCTGGGATCGGCAGGACCCCGGCTTCCGAGGCCATGATCACGTGGTCGTCATCGGTGATCACATAGCGCGCCGGGCGCAGCCCATTGCGGTCGAGCGTGGCGCCGATCTGGCGACCATCGGTAAAGGCGATCGCCGCCGGGCCGTCCCACGGCTCCATCAACGCGGCGTGGTATTCGTAAAAGGCGCGCCGCTGCGGATCCATCAACGGGTCGCCGGTCCAGGCTTCGGGGATCAGCATCATCATCGCATGCGCCAGCGAATAGCCGCCGCCGATGACCAGCAATTCGAGCGCGTTGTCGATGCAGGCGGTGTCCGATTGGTTTGGCCCGATCAGCGGCACCATCTTGGCGAGATCGCCGCCGAGCAGCTGCGAGGTCATTGCCTGGCGGCGCGCGTGCATCCAGTTGACGTTGCCGCGCACCGTGTTGATCTCGCCATTGTGGCACAGGAACCGGTAGGGATGCGCCAGCCGCCAGGACGGGAAGGTGTTGGTCGAAAACCGCTGATGCACGAGTGCGAGCGCCGAGACCGTCAACGGGTCCTGCAGATCGCGGTAGAAGCGGCCGACCTGCGGCGCCAGCAGCAGCCCCTTGTAGACAACGGTGCGGGTCGAAAAGGACGGCATGTAGAGTTCGGACAGACCGGGCAACCCATGCATGGCGGCGAGGGCGACGACACTGTTCAGCGCCTGTTTGCGGATCGTCAGGATTTTTCGCTCGAACGCGTCCTGGTCGGCGAGCGCCGGATCGGCGGCGACGATCGCCTGGCGGATCGTTGGCATCGTCTCGACGACGCGGGCGCCGAGCCCGGCCGTATCGATCGGCACCTCGCGCCAGCCCACCAATTGCTGGCCTTCGGCGGCGATGAAATGCTCGACATGGCGGATTGCAAAGTCGCGCGCGGCGTCATCGCGCGGCAGAAAGCACATGGCGACAGCGTAACGTCCCGGCGGCGGCAGGCTCAGATTTCGACGCTGCGCCCAGTCGCGCAGCAGCGCGTCCGGCATCTGGATCAGGCAGCCCGCGCCATCGCCGACCAGCGGGTCGGCACCGACCGCGCCGCGATGGTCGAGATTGATCAGGATTTCCAAGCCGCGCGCGATGATGTCGTGCGATTTTCGTCCCCTGATATTGGCGACGAAACCCACACCGCACGCATCATGCTCGTTGCGCGGATCGTAAAGTCCTTGTCTTTCAGGCACGGCCATCACGGGTGCTCTTCACCTGAACTTGTTTCGCAAATTTCGGCGGCGCGGCCGCGGAACGGCGCGCAACTGCGATAATAGGCATGACCGGTCACGCGAATCGAGGCTAAATCTCGCCTTGATCAAGATCCACGACGACACGAAGCGGGCTCGGGTTCGGCGATCGGCGCCGCCCCACCCGCGACTTGGTGATGCGGCGGCGCCGCGGTCAGGCAGCCAGCTTTTGGCGCGAGGCCGCCTTGATCATCGCGGCACCCTTCTCGGCGATCATGATGGTCGGCGCGTTGGTGTTGGTCGAGCTGACCGCGGGCATCACCGAGGCGTCGATGACCCGCAGCGCGTCGAGCCCGTGCACGCACAGCTCGTCATCGACAACGGCCATCCCGTGATGGCCCATCATGCAGCTGCAGCTCGCGTGATAGACGGTCGAGCCATTCTGCCGCGCATAATCGAGCAATTCGTCATCGCTCGCGACTTGCGGCCCCGGCACCGTCTCGCGCCTGACATATTTCGCGATGGCCGGTGCAGCAAACAGCCGGCGCAGGAATTTGAGGCCGCCGATCATCGCGCGGCGGTCGGTGTCCTCGGCGAAGTAGCGCGGGTTGATCGCCGGCTGCTGGCGCGGATCGGGCGAGCGCACCAGCACATAGCCGCGCGACAATGGCCGCATCTGCCAGGCGCCGCCGGTAATGCCGGGCTTGTCGTCGAGCTTGCGGATCAGCCCCGGCTTGTAGCTCGCCGGCGCGAACACGCATTGCACATCGGGGGTCGCCGACTCCTCGAGCACCTTGACCGAGGCGGCGCATAGCGAGGCGCTGTAGGTCAGCATGCCGGTGCCGCTCGTCAGGTAGCGCCGCACCTCGTTGGCGAAAGAGAGACCGCGGCCGCGCTCGTTCAACGTCTCGATGCCCTCAACCTCGCACGAGATGCGGGTGACGTAATGGTCCTGGAAATTCTTGCCGACACCGGGCAGCTCGTGCTGTACCGCGATGCCCGCCTTGGCCAGCACCTCGGGGTCGCCGACGCCCGACAATTGCAAGAGATGCGGCGAGCCGACGGCCCCGGCGGCGAGGATCACCTCGCGCGCCGCGTCGGCGTGCTCGACGGTGCTGGCGCCGTTGCGCGAAAACTCGACCCCGACCGCACGCTTGCCGTCGAGCAATACGCGATGCACCAAGGCCCCGGTCACAATCTGCAGGTTGGGTCGTTTCGCCGCCGGCCGCAGATAGGTGCGCGCGGCACTGGCGCGGCGCCGCCCGCCGCGGGTCTGCTGGCACCAGCCGATGCTGTCGCCGGTGCCCGGCGGCAGGTTGTTGACATCGGGGCGGTATTCGAGACCCAGTTCGACCCCGGCATCGATGATCGCCTGGCATGCTGCCGGCCGCTCGCTCATCGGCGAGGTGGTCAGAAAGCCGCCGGTGCCGTGCGGCTCGCTCGCCTCACCCTGCCACCTCTCGGCCTTTTTGAAATAGGGCAGCACTTCGTCCCAGCCCCAGCCGCGATTGCCGAGCTGCGCCCAATAGTCGAAATCCTCCGGCTGGCCGCGGATATAGATGAGACCGTTGATCGAGGACGAGCCGCCGAGCACGCGGCCGCGTGGATAGGGAATGGCACGCCCGTTGGTGCCGGGATCGGCCTCGGCTTTGTAGCCCCAGGTCAGGGTCTTGTGGTCGAGCAATTTCATAAAGCCGACCGGGACGTGGATCAGCGGGTTCCAGTCGCGCCCGCCGGCCTCGATCAGCACCACCCGCGTCGCAGGATCCTCGGTCAGCCGGTTGGCCAGGACGCAGCCGGCCGAGCCGGCGCCGACAATCACATAATCTGCCTGCATGGTCCCCTCCCGCCGGCATGTCCGCCGGGCCTGTTGCCGGGCGCCGCGCCGGTTGCGCGCTTACCCTCCGCCGATGCCGGTGCAAGCCAGCATAGCCGATCGCGAGACCGGGTGGAAACCCTTGTCCGACAATGCGATGGCATCTGCCGTGCAGATGGATCAGTCGATGCCGGTTGCGGCACCGAGGGTGTCGCCGATCGCCCGGTGCAGCACCAGATCGGCCATCCCGTCAAGCCCGGTCGGCTCGCGGTTGACGATGACCAGCCGCGCTCCGTTCCGCTTGGCCAGTTCCGGAAATCCCGCGGCCGGATAGACGACAAGCGAGGAGCCGGCGACGATGAACAGATCAGCGGCGAGGGTCAGCTCCCGGGCGCGCCGCATCGCCGCCTCCGGCATCGCCTGGCCAAACGAGACCGTCGCGGTCTTGACCAAACCGCCGCACCCGGCGCAGGGCGGAACGTCGCCGTCGCGCTCGAAGGTGCGCCGCAGCGCCGCCAGCTCGTAGCGCTGTGCACAATCGAGGCAATGTGCATAGGTCGTGTTGCCGTGCAATTCGACGACCCGGTCCTCGCCGATCCCGGAGGCCTGGTGCAGCCCGTCGATATTCTGGGTGATGACCGCAGCGGCGGTGCCGCGCTCGACAAGGGCGGCGACGGCACGGTGGCCGCGGTTCGGCGCAGCCGCCCGGAAGGTATCCTCCATCGCAAAGCGGCGCCGCCAGGTTTCTCGCCGCGCCTCGGCGGAGGCGACAAAATCGGCGAAATCGATCGGCGCCATACGGGTCCAGATGCCACCTGGGCTGCGAAAATCGGGGATCCCCGATTCGGTGCTGATGCCCGCACCGGTGAAGACGATGGCGCGCCGCGCCAGATCGATGATCCGGGCGAGTTCGGCGAGGTCGCGATCGGCTGGCATGACGCCAGTTTCATCGATCGAGCGAGGCATGCCAAGCCTGCACCACACTTGGCCCGTAGATGGTGCATTGGCCGCGGGTCGTGGGCGAGACGGCGAGGTTTTTGGGCGGTGCGCAGCGTTTAGGATAGAATCTCGGGCCGAGAAGAACATGCATACCGCCTATCTCGCCGCCGACGGATATGCCGGTGAGCTGGCCACGGAGCTCGGCTCGACAGCACCGCCGCATGGCAGGCTGCTGATTGCTGCAGGACCACCGCGGCCGGCTGCCTGGGCCGCCAATGTGTGGCTTGATCCGCAACGCATCGCGATCACCTCGATCAGCGATGCGGCGGCAAAGCTGCGGGCGATCCAGCGCAACTGGGCGGTCTATGCGCCGGTGCTGCACCGCCGCGCCCTGTTGATTCAGCAGCAATTGCCAAAAGTGTCGGCGAAGCCGCTGGTGTTTGGCACACCGCCGCCTGCCGCACCGCTCGGCTCGTGGACCCTGCTCGACGCCGCTACGATGCTGGCGGCGGCGCGCTGCACCAGCCCGTTTCCGAACGGCGAAGCGCATTTGGTCGAGGATCACGACGTCCCGCCGAGCCGCGCCTATCTGAAGCTGTGGGAGGCGCTGACCCTGCTCCGGCGCCAACCGGCACCGGGCGAGCGATGCCTCGATCTCGGTTCGAGCCCGGGCGGCTGGAGCTGGGCATTGCAGCGCATGGGCGCGCGGGTGATCAGTGTCGACAAGGCGCCGCTGGCTCCGGCAGTCGCCACCCTGCCCGGTATCGAGCACCGTTTCGACAGCGCCTTCGCGCTCGATCCGCTGGCGATCGGGCCGGTCGATTGGCTGTTTTGCGACATCGCCTGCTATCCGGCCCGGCTCCTCGGGCTGGTCGAGCGCTGGCTCGCCGCCGGGACCTGCCAAAACTTTGTGTGCACGCTCAAGTTCCAGGGCGAGACCGACCATGCGGTCGCCCGCCGCTTTGCGGCCATCCCGGGCTCGCAGCTGCGCCACCTCCATCACAACAAGCACGAGCTGACCTGGAGCAAGCTCGATTGATCCGCCATGTAGCGGGTTTCGGGGTTCGCCGTCGTTGCGGGAAGCGCCGCGACGAAGCAAGTTGCGCGCAATGGCCGCGGCGCTTGCCTCGTGGCAATACAGCGCGTTTTCGGTTTTGGGAGCATGTCATGGAGCTGGGTTTGCGCGGACGCAAGGCGCTGGTCACCGGCGCCTCGAAGGGGATCGGGCGGGCCTGCGCCGAAATGCTCGCCGAGGAAGGCTGCGACGTGACCCTGGTCGCGCGCACCGCGGCCGATCTCGAAACCGCTCGTGCCGCGATCGTGGCACAGCACAATGTCGCGGTGCGGGTGCTGGCGCTCGACCTGGCGCAGAGCGCCAATATCGACCGGCTCGCCGCCGAATGCGCCGATACCGAGATCCTGGTCAACAATGCCGGGGCCATTCCCGGCGGCAGTCTCGACGCGATCGACGAGGCGCGCTGGCGCGCCGCCTGGGATCTGAAAGTGTTCGGCTACATCGCCATGACCCGGCGCTTCTACGCACTGATGCGCGAGCGGCGGCGGGGGGTGATCGTCAATATCATTGGCGCCGCCGGTGAGAACCCCGATTCGGCCTATGTCGCCGGCTCCTCGGGCAACGCCTCGCTGATGGCGTTCACCCGCGCGATCGGCGGCACCGCGCCGCGCGATGGGCTGCGCGTCGTCGGCATCAATCCGGGACCGGTCATGACCGAACGGCTGGTGAGCCTGATGCGCACCCGCGCGCAGGACCAGTTTGGTAACGCCGAACGCTGGACCGAGCTGATGCAGCCGCTGGCCTTCGGCCGCGCCGCCAAGCCCGAGGAGATCGCGGCGATGGTCGCGTTCCTGGCGTCGGACCGCTCTGCCTATACGACCGGCGCGATCATCACGATCGATGGCGGCGGTTCGAGCCGGCGATCGGCGCTATAGCCGGCGATCGGCGCTCCATTTGGATGTGGCGCATCGTTCACGGCGCCGACCGGTCGCGCGCCGGGTATAGCCAATCGCCGAGGAAGCGGGCAAAATCCGCGCGGCGGGGATTTTCCCGCGAATTAGGGATCAGCGGAATGCTCAAAAAAGTTTGTATGGCGCTCGGCGCGATCGGCCTCGCGGCCGGCCTCTCGGCGAATGGTACGCCGGCGCAGGCGCAGTCCGGCGTGCGGATCGGGACGCTGAGCTGCAACGTCGCCGCCGGCTGGGGCTTCATTTTCGGTTCGTCAAAGTCGTTGCATTGCACCTTTTCCGGCGCCGGCCACCGCGTTGACCATTACGCCGGCAGCATCAACAAGTTTGGCGTCGATATCGGCTACACCCAGGGCGGCGTGCTGGTCTGGGCGGTGTTGGCGCCGACCGTCAATGTCGCACCGGGTGCGCTCGCCGGTAATTATGTCGGTGCCACCGGCAGCGCCACGGTCGGGGTCGGGGCCGGCGCCAATGTGCTGATCGGCGGCTCGAACCGCACGATTTCGCTGCAGCCGGTCAGCATCGAGGGCAATACCGGTCTGAACGTCGCCGCTGGCATCGGCGCGATCAGCTTGCGCTACGTGCGCTGAACGGCGGGCGCGGCACCGCATACCGGGCGGCATCTGACGCCGGATGCGTCGAGCGACCGGCTGGCCCGGTCGGCGCGAGGGTTGCGCAGCAGGATTCGCGCGCTCGCGCCGATCGTTTCCGAGCTGATCGTTTCCACGGGCGGTCTCACAGCATCTGGCCGCCATCGACGGCGATGTTTTGTCCGGTGACCCAGCCGGCAAGCGGCGAGCACAGGAACAGCACCACCCGGGCGACCTCTTCCGGCCGGCCGAGCCGCCCGAACGGGATGCTGCGCAGGATCGCGCCGTAGAGGCGGGGGTTGGCTTCCTTGGCGCGTTCCCAGGTGCCACCCGGAAATTCGATCGAGCCCGGTGCGACGCAATTGACGCGGATGCCGCGGCCGGCCAGCTGGGCGGCGCATGTCTGGGTGTATTCGAGGATTGCCGCCTTGACGGCACCGTAGGGCGGGGTGCGCGCCGAGCCGCGAAACCCGGAAATCGACGAGATGTTGACGATCGCACCCGCAGTCGAGCGTTCGAGCCATGGCTGGGCCGCCCGAATCGCCCGGACCGTGGCCAACAGATCGACCGCGATGCTGCGCTCCCACCCGGCCTCGTCATCGCTGGTGCCAAAGCCCGAGGCGTTGTTGACGAGAATGTCGATGCCGCCCAGCGCCGCGGCGGCCTCGGCGATATAATGGGCGACCGCCGCGGCATCGGCGAGGTCGCAGCGGGCGGCATGCGCCTCATGCCCCAGCCGCGCGATCTCGGCGCGGGTCTCGGCCAGCGCCTCGGCGCCGCGGGCGCAGATCGACACTGCGGCCCCGGCTTCGGCCAAACCGAGCGCGATCGCCCGGCCGATCCCCCGGCTGCCGCCGGTCACCACCGCTCGCCTCCCGGCCAGATCGATCTTCATGGGTCCTCCGCGTGTCGTCCGCACATTGTCGCCGCCTTGTCCCGCGCTGTCGAGCAGCGCAGGCCCACCGTCACTGGCGGGGCTCGCCCGCGGGGTCGTCGCTGCGACGCACCGGCTCTGAATAGTAATGGGTGAGCGTGACTTTGATGCACACCGCCACCGGCACGGCGATCAATAAGCCGACGACGCCGAACAGGATCGCGCCGCAGACAAACGAGATGATGACTACGACCGGATGGATCCGCGCCGCCTCGCCGAGCACCAGCGGACCGACGAGATTGTCGATCGACAGCCGCAGCGCGATCGCAAAGCCGA